>BNJS01000874.1_pt1 | contig 243039 bp, 429 predicted proteins | sample 8540461 | NCBI WGS metagenome assembly BNJS01 (sample SAMD00202454, study PRJDB9452) | human saliva metagenome | isolation source: human saliva | place: Japan
TAAGGTATATGTATATGAAGATAATGGGGTTATTCCTTTAGCTAGTTCTACAAAGCCATCGAATAGATTTTTATGTGTATGTTCCTAATAATGGAATATTAAAATCAGATAGTAGACATAAGTAAATTTAATAAAGATGCTGGTAAAACATTAGATAAATATGATTTACATGTTGACAGAATGTATGGAATAGGATATTCAAATCATATAAATTCACCATGGAATGGACCTAGATTTAGCAGTCCCATACCATATAGACCAGGTTACGATAGTGTTGATTATATTATTATGACATTCAAAGATGACATAATAATGCAAACCAAAAAGTGTTAAGCATGGTTACTACTAGAAAAATTTGATGGAGATGTTGTGCTATATAGACGTTTTAACAAACATATGGCTTTTATCGTATCCCATGCAGCCAATAGATGCCACAACTGATAATCCATATGGCTTAATGTATAATATAGCTACTTATATATTAGATAACTATAGATACCAGGTAGAATGGTTAATATATGGAAATGACAGAGATAAATATAACACAAGCGATATAACTCCAGAAAACTTATTCGTTTATTTAGAATATCCTAATATGGTACCAAAGGATATAACTGCAGTTACTACTATAAAAATTAGATAAAGAATACGACACTCCATGGAATACAAAAGCTACCGTTAATAATATATCTTATAATGAGATGTATAGTGACGAATATAATAATGCAACTACATTTATGCACGATGTTCTAAATGAAAAAGTTTTATTTAGATATAACTAGTATGCTAAATGTTTTAAAGAATGAAAGCAGAAGTGAGTTGACATATGGTCCAGGTTATATACATACTAGTAAAGAGTTCGTTATCAGTGCAGATAAAAAAACATTAACTATAGAAACTCCGCTATTTGCTAAGGGAGAACTCATAACAAGTGTTAATAGGCCACAAGAATATGAAAGAGGTGGGTCTGATGAATTCGTAAACTATGGTGATTATGTTATGGCTTATAATGTATATCATCATAATATTATGGATGTTACAAAGAAACGTGACGATTCTCAGCCTGATAGTGTAAAAACATTTGAATGATATTATGTATAAAAAGCTTGATGATAAAACAAAGCCAATATTCTGATAATGACGTACTTAATAGAGATAATGCTTATGATTTAGCGTGCATACTTCATACAGCAAAAAGAATGAGAGACTCTCAATTATCGAGGTACTCTGAACGTATACAATCTACTTTCAGTATTAAAAAGATATCTAGTATATATCCTCTAAACAGTATACTATCGCTAGCGTTCAAGTTCATGACTTCTCAAACACGTAATCGTAAACTTGACAAAAATGAAAGTTTACGTAGAAATGTGTATATGTCTGATAACGGTAGAGGACCTTTTACAATAACTCCACCACATAATATATATAGACTGAGTAATGGTCTTAATGTAATGGATTTTGAGTATGTATTAGATGTTAATGATAATTATAAAACAAATGGTGATTGCTATGATATGATTAATACGTTAAATCAAGTCAAAATCGTTGATATTGCTAGTACTAACGATTTTCGTGGACTTATTGGAGCATATCATTTATCTAAAAATGATAAGTAGAAGTAAAATAGATTTTGAACATGGGGTTGGTGTTAACGCATATGCTTCTAATATTGTAACAGAACCATTATTTTACACACCTCATGGAAGTGAGATAGTCCACGTCCCAAATTCGATTTTGATTGACAATTCTAATAATCTTACTGAAAATGATTATGATTCTATACAAAAGAAATACGGATGCGTCGTTAATGGTAACTTTATAGTACCTTATATAGTAAATAGAGATTTTACTATGCCTCCGATAGGGTTTTGGTGTAATTACCAAAATGCTGATGTAAGCAAAAGTAAAGAGGACGCTGCACTGCAAAGTTTAAATGATACTATTATATTTCCAATTAGTTACAACTATAACTTAAATGATAAAATAAAAAGAAGCTAATCGCATATTTACTAAAGCTCTACTTTCGGATTCGCACGGATTACCAGATTTATATACAAGTACTGAGATATTAGTATCATACAAAACTGAAATATCTAGTGCTGATTTTTATGCTATGATAACACCACCTAGTCATACTATAGCTGTAGGAAATAATTCAATAACAGCTAGACCAAACATATTATATGATGCAACATCTAAAACCCTCTATTGCAGAAGGAATGGCTGGTGGTTCATTAATATTAGAAACATATATAGGTCAGTACGATCAGTATACTGTTTCTTTAATGGAGAAGTTAAGTTATGGTTATGGTGGTGGAGTAGGTTTAGTTAAAAATCAAAATGTATCCTGTACGTGTAGGGTACGCTAACACGGTGGTAGTTAGAAATAATCTACCACATAATACTATATCAAAGGTATTAAACGAAAAATGTTACATACGATACTTATTCACCAGATGTTTACTTTGAACAAGTTGTAGGAGCTGAGTATTATAATATAGGTAATTATAATCCAACTAATAGCGGATACACTCAGGAAACTTGGTCTAATTGGGTTAAAGAAAATAACCTTAATTATACTGATGATCAACTTATGGTCTATCAAGTTAAGCTTACGTACGGATTTGCTGGGATGATGCATTCTATAGTTAGTAGAAGCTGGGATCGTTCTAATTACTATATAGATGGTAGATATATGGTTATACATGTTGAAATAGATGCTACACTAGATAAAATTAAAACTAGAGGAAAATCGGTATATCAAATAGTTGTGGATATGCAAAATGTACAGCCTAATCTAAACGAAACACGTAATAATGAGGGTGTATGGAGTAGAGATGTTAATTTCGATGCACTGATAGATATGGCCAACTGGTTTTCTCCACGTAATTCATATTATGAATTATATAAAACTGGGGAGAAGATAAGCACTCCTTATAAAGATTTCGTAGTAAAAAGAGTTCAACGTAATGTCAAATTTAGAATAAGCGGCGAAGCTCTATCAAAGAAATTGATACCTGTGAGCGAACTTAAAGATAATGTTAGTGTTACATACACTAATGACAAAACATTACCATTGATAAACTTTAAAAACGCTTTTGGATTACAAAACTTGGAATATGGAAATAGGGAAACTGACTTAACTGTAATAGATAAACAACTCCCTAATGATGTTAACTGTCGTGCAATGTATACCAATATGACTGGGTATACTAGTAACAGTTTATATGAGACTTGGTGTAAAGGATGCACAAACGTGTATGTTAGATTATCTAACACACTTGTAAATAAACACAGATATAATGAGTACGTTACAGAAAGCACATACTACACACCGATAATGATTGCTATGAATGAAAGTGGTACTCAGTATAATGTTGGTACATTAACTAGAGAAAATCCACCTAATAGACCAAGATTATTTAGATCCGCAAACATCAATAATACAGTGTTTAATCAGTTGTACGATAAATTACATACTCAATATAAATATAGAGCTAATGATAGTACAGCTATAGTTCCACTTAGTCTTTTTGGTAGAGTTGATTTAGTTGAGGCTAGACGTTATATGAATATGATAATATTTTTATGCTATGTACACAGGGTCATTTAAAGGATTTACTTCAGATGACTTCGTAGATTTTTTCAGATATCTAAATTCAGCAAGTTCTCCTACTAACGGATTTGTAAGAGACTCTACAGCTTTTAAATAGATACCAAAAAGTATTTTTCTAGTTGGGTTGGTAGTGTAGGTAATATAAATTATAATTACAAATTATATCAGACTCCAGATATGTTTCTTCCTGAATCATACCCATCAGTAAGTGATGATGAAAAGTACATTTTTGAAAACTTGTTATCATTTGGAAATGGAGAAACTGGTGATAATAATGCTATGGTACAAGCAGAATACGTCTACAGGCTATACATGAAAACCGTAAATGAAAAAGGTGTTGGTAGGGCATTAGAAGCAGCTAAAGCATTAGTTGCAGAATTTAGAGAAAGTGGAAGTCATAGTTCGCGTAGTACAAGATACGATAATACACCAGATGATGGAGTAGATATCGTTGAAGAATGGATGGATGATATCAATAATGATGACAGAATTCATAATGACCCATATGCTACTAAAACTATAGCGTTACAGCCAGATATATTTAATCAACAAGACCCTACAAGTTCTAGATTAACAGTGTTAGCTAAAACTAGAATAGGAAATACAATGCACATTTTAGTAGAAGCAGTATCACTTCATTACATATACAGATGTATAGATTACGTACAACCATCGTTAGTTACTATAATACAACCAGCTAAGAACTTCTTAGATAATTACAAAACCGTAATTAGTATAGAACTTCCTAAAAGATAGCACTGGTTATATCGGAACTTGGCAAGATGGATACGATTTAAGTTATCCTACAACTATCACTATTAATGATATGGATACAATTTCTAATAATGAATTCTTAGAACTGGCTAACAGAGACGATGTAGTTCCTAATGTAATAATAGGTTTCTATAAGCCAGGAGTAGACCAAGACTTTACTACATACGTAAAGAAATCTAAGAAAAGTGGACTATATTTAAAAGTAGATACTACATTAACAGAAAATAAAGCAGGAGACCGTTCTAGTAAATCAGAAGAGTTCTATTATCCACTATTTAATACAATAGGACGTAACGTAGAACGTAAACTAGATTTACTTTTATAATAATAAAGTATACTTTGCTAGAACATCTGGTGCAAGGGAAATTATATTACAAAATGGAGCATCATTCTTCCCTAACCCACTATTAGACTATGTATTATCTATTTTTAGATAACAGTTCTGATAGTAAGATATTGAGATTATATTAATTTTTATATAGTCGATAATTATATATATTAGCTAGTCACTTAGATAAACATAATTCCATTAACCCAAAGACGAATGTTTAAGGCATGGAACTATCTAAGTGGCTAGTTAACATTTAAAAAAAGGAGGGTTGACGAGTCTGTAATTTTTTTGGTTTATTTGATTTTAATTTTTATTTAAATGGAGGTATTAAAAATGAGTTTATTAAAAAGATTTACAAAATGGATTGGAAGTTTATTTAGCGTGATTAGAGTTCATCAAAAATGAGGCTGTTGACAGAGATATAGAATTAGTAGACCATGTCAATAGAATAAGAAACATTAAAGATGATGTTATGGACTTAATTAGAGTAGAAGAACAAATGTCTACTACAAAGTATAATGTAGTAGAATATTATAATGAGATTGATGAGCTTAGACTATCTGCTCTAAATTCACTAGCTTTTAGGAATGTATTCTAATAGAATGCAATATAAGCTTATTAACAGCATTCTAGTGGAAAGTACTGAAGTAGTGGATTTGATATCTAAATTAGTATTAATGGGAAGTACTGATATAGATATGAAAAGAAAGTGTCTTGCTCATAGAGAGTCTACATTCTAGGAGGGAATATGTGGATAAAAAGTATTGGCAATAGTGTGTGGTATAGCATATGCGTTTGCTCTATTTGTATTTATACCAAGAGCATTTGAAGAAAAAGGGATTATCTTTAGAAGATAACTACTATAAAAAAATGCATATTTAGATTATTTGCATATATAGTAATTTTCTTTATATACCTGTATGCATATGATTGGCTAGAGGGATTTTTTTACACAGTTTAGAGATTTTTAAATAAGGAGGGGATTGCTCATGATTTTAAATTTTTATAGTTATAGATGCTTATAATAACTTTAATAGGCATATATAAAAACTCAACTCCACTAATAATGGAGTTAGTGAAATCTAAGATAGAATTAAAACATGGTCATAGAATACAGAATAGACACCTAGTGGCTAATAGTAAATGTTTTAAATTTACTACAGAGACTGAGATTAGGGGTGAGTTACTAGGTTTTGGATAGTGTATTTAGAAAGATTATTAAACTTGTAAAAATCTATAGCTGAGTATGAAGAGGATGGATATGTATTCTGTATAGAAATTATAAAGTGGAATACAATAACTAATGCTGGAGTATATACAAATATAGGTTATGATTACATAGATAAGAAATTCTATACTGACTTGGTTACTTTTGAATGAGTCTAGCGTTGACAGAGTTTTAATACAAAAATTTTAACGACGTTGGAATTATAGATGCTATACATAGTGATATTTTTGGAGTTTAAGGAGGAAGAAAATGAAATCGTATATAATAACTAATATTAAACATGGTGAATATGATGTAGAGGGATTAAAAAGATTTATTTCAATTATATTTAATTAAAAATTCTAGAAAAAAGTATGAGGTTATACATACTGAATATTTGTCAAGTAACACTATTGAAATATACAATGATAGAAGAATATCATTCAATATGGTAGAATGGAAACCGTTGAGCTCAGAAGTTCAAACATTAATATCAGAGTTTATAAAAGCAATGTCATACAGTGCATATGATATTGAAGTAGCTGTTGAGTTTTTTTACATTGGGATGAAGAGCTTAATGAAGGTGGAATGATGACATATAGAATGGATTATGATGGATATGTAGATGAAGATGAAATGTCTGTAAAAGCATCAGAGTCATTACCATCTAAAATAAATGTTTTAGAACATATGTTGAAAGACAATCTTGTACCTGGTAGTTGCATTGAACCAATATTAACAGATGAGCTTGATAACTTACATAAAGAACTACATCCTGATGTGCAAACTGAAGTTAAAAACTGAAGAAACATCGGCTGAAGCTACAGATGTAACTATTTGTAGAACGATGAATGATGTGATAGAAAAATGAATAAGCTCATTGCAACTGTAGAAAAAAATTAGAAGAAAAAAATGTTAAATAAATAGGAGGTAAAATATGAATTTGATTGTATTTAATTTAGACACGACGGCAGATATAGATGTAGATAGGTCTGTAATATATGTATTAAGAGAGTTTGTAAAGTATAATATAGAGTCTGAACTGAAGATAAAGGTTCTGTATTCAAACTATGCATTAGAGATGCACGAAAATGATTTCTCAAAAATAACAGCCAGTGATTACGATATGATTAGGAGACAGATGGAAAACGTATCTGTAGGACTGTTCTTATCAGGATGTATGAATAATGTAGCAGTTGCACACGTATATTATAATCCTTGTGAAAAGAAAGGAGTCATAAGACTAATTAAAAATAGAGGAAGTAATCATGAATTGCTCCAAACTATAGCTGAAATAGATGAATCTTCTGATGATGTTAAAAGACAGCATTTCTTTGGCACTATAAAGAGTATGTGTGGATTATCAGAGGATATATATGAAGAAGTAAATGGATATTTGAAAGAGCTTAGAAGTGAATGTAAAGAAAAGATTGCTCAACTACCAGTTGAAGAAAGATTAGAAGCTTTGGAAGAAGCTGTTCTTTCACTTGGTGAAAAATTTGTAAATATGGCTACAACTATAGACTTAATATTAAAGGGGGAATAAATTATGTTAAGAGCGTATTTAAGAGTAAAAAGTATGTGATGAAATGGGGTCTGTTGATGAATACAGTAAAGGACTATTCAAATTAGTTACGAATAAGTTTATAGTAGCAAATGCAGCAAATATAAGAAATCAAAGAGGTAATAATGAAAAATCCATATGATGGAGCTTATGAAACATGGTTTAATATTCATAATATGGATAAAGCATATGAAAAAAATGTGTTTATGATTTTTAATAAATACATTGAAACATACGCTGAATTATTTAAACATGAAGAAGAATTATTACCAGTGGGATTTAACTATAGCATATCTGTAGAATGTATTTTTATTTGACCATGATACAAAAAGTTGGTTCATATAACACACTTTATACATCACTTTTAACACCAGGTATTAAACAAGAGATTAATAATATATCAGATGATAGTAGTTTATTCAAAAGAAAGGAATGGCTTAAAGTTGCTATTATAGACTTACCACAAGAGTCTATGATAAAGCAAGATATACAAGACTTTTTAGATATTTGGGATAGAGATGATAGAGATGAAGTTTTAGATGATTAATAATTTTTAATAATTTTAAGGAGGATTGCTTATGTACAAAGGACATGTAATATTTAAATTAGGAGTTGACTGCGAAATAGTACCGGACCAGCTTTAGAACTTTAACAAACTTTATGCACAATTATATTTCTAAATATCATCAAGCTAATATTATAAACACAAATGATGTAGCATTTACGTTGGATGATGATACTATATACTGTATAGATAGCTTTTAGAGAGATAGCTGAAGATTTGATTGTAGCAGCATATAAGTCAGTTTATGATGGTAAAATAATAACACACGGGTCTGCTGTTATAGTGTTATGGGACCCTGAACAGAAAGTTGGATATCGTAGAAGTATAGATGTTACTGGGTCATATGAAAATGATTTATTGGACATAACACGTTCATATAGCGATATTACAGAATATAATACTCCAGAAGAGAAATTAGAATATTTAAAAAAAGAATAAATGGTAATCATATATTTAAAGGAACTCTTGATGAGTACAAAGGATACATTTCAGAAATAGAAGCAGAACTTGATAAAGAATCTATTGATAACATTGACATTAATAAAAAAATAACATGATAAACATAATTAAGATATTAAATAGCAGATTAACATCTGTAGAAAACACTTTTAGAAGAATTAAAAAAATTATATAAAGAAATAGGAGTTGAAATAAGATGGCAAAAGACATAAAAGACATAGTATATGCAGGATTTGCTCAAATGGGATACCTGAACTGGATGCGTATCCCAGAAGGGACTAACGTGATGGACGCGTTATTCAATGAAGAATTTTTCAATAAAATACCTGAGGACAACAATGTCAAAACTAGATGTCTGTTTGCATGCTACACTGAGGATGGGGACTACCAAGTCCCTATCTGGGGTAGTGAATTTGAGAAGTGGGAGCTTTTCTATGCTGCAAATGACTTGAAACTTATGAGTGATTTATTTGGTTCAGGACTAATTAAATCAAGAGTCAGCGACATAGGATTGAATCTAGAAGATTATAAAAAGTCAAATGGCTTTTACGCTTCTGCTTTTTTAAATAAAGAAACAGAGCAAATCATCATAGTTTACAGAGGAACAGACGATATAGCAGATAAATTGACAGACATTGATATTTGCTTATTCAATAAATATAATCCTCAACTGGTTAATACATATTGGTTTTTACGTCATGTACAGTGGAAACTTAAAGAGGCTAAAATGGCACAAGCTAAGATATATTTTACAGGACATAGTTTAGGAGGAGCACTTGCACAATTTGCTCATATCATAACTAATAATAATGTAAATAGAACTTGTACATTTAATGCTTTAGGAATAGGAGTATTCTTTATAAATCATTTTGATACACCAGGACTTATAAATAATCTTACTTTGGATATTTGTAAGAATACTTCTGTTAAATATGGACCGGAACTTATAACATTTATAAATGATATATGGAAATCTGGAGTAGTGTTAACAGACACTTGGGAAGTGTATGATAAAGTATATAACTATTTATTGAGTTCTAACGTAAGAGATGCTTCTAGATTATTTAAACTGGATGTAGGACTTAATATAAGCTTTTGGATTTAACCACATAGATTATGATGAGAAAGCTACAGTAAAAAGATAAATTAGATGTAGAAAAGATTAAATTAGCTACTATGGAGCTTGTAGGAATGCTTAAAGCTATAGCATTATTTAAAAGAGGCTTTTACACATAGTAGAAACATCAGAGATTATAATATCATTAACTATGTCTTCCTGATGATTGGACTGTAAATTTACAAACAAGAATAGGAAAGATTATAGATGTTACAAAAAGAAAAAGATTATCATATGATTGAAAAAAATTGATGATGGAGCTCTTAGAGTTGTATTACAGACATTTAAGAGATTTTGGATTTAGTAAACATAGTGTAGGAAATTTCTTGATGTATATAACTAATAATGGATACATAATTCCAGGTAAAAATACGTAGTGCTATAATAGAAATTATGCTTAAAGAATTGTGTATTTTTCTGTATTGAAAAATAAAGGCTTTGATGAATACATTATTAAGAAAGTCTCTACAAAATGAATACAGAGTTAAAGCGATAGAGTATTTTACACCAGATAGATTACTACGTTATGGAAGTGCTGCTTTAAGAAATCTTACACATAAACAGCTTATAATAGATGCTATAGCAAATATAACCATAGAACTATAGGAGATAATAAGATAGTCTATGGAGAATATAATAACATGTATTTAAACGGAATTATTGGTGGTTCCGCAATAGTTTTTAGAAGATTAATAAACAGGAGGAAAGAGAATGAACGTTAGAGAATTATTTACACTGAACAATGTAGCACTTATTGAGTTGCTACATATCTATTATCGACTATAAGAAATTGGTTTTTTGCACTATTTGTATTTGTAAAGAGAAGATATATCATGGGTGTATCTGTATCTGGAGCATATATGGAAACTAAGGTTAAAGAATGGTTGATAAATAACTGTTACAGCGAAGGTAGTAGAAAGCTTTTTAACTAATAATAATATGTACCTGTATAATGAGTTTAATAAATCTCTTATGTGGGGAAGTTATTTAATCAGAGTTAGAAGATTTTGCTGGGCATATGTTTATAGTTTCCAAATAAAAGATTCTTTTTAGTGGAGATGGAGTAAAGAATATGCTTGGTGTGGATTTCTATGGTATAGGAAGAACAGAACTTGTAAATTCAGTTAAAGCTTCTTTTGAACTTAAACGTGATGAAGATGATATGATTAGACTTGTCAGTAAGTTAGCCAGTGGTGTGTTTAACCAATTTACTACAAAAGAACCAAGAACAAATAAAAAAAGATATTTGGTGAGTTTGTGAATAAAGTAGATGATGCTGTAGATAACTTTATAAATAATAAAGATATCTATGAGAAATTTGGAAGAAAATATAAAAACAGCTATACTTCTATACGGACCTCCAGGAACAGGTAAGACTTCTATAGTTAAGCATGTGGCAGAAAGTCTTAACTTAGAAACTATATATTTCTTAGAAGGATTACTATCGGAAGGAAATTCTCTGCTGTCATAGCTGGTAGCATAAATGATGACAGTGTTGGAAATACAGATAAAAAAATGGTAAACCTTGTCCTGCATTATGTAATAGAAGATATAGATAAATCTATATTAGGAGTAGGAGATGGAGATGACAAAGAGAAGTCTAGACAAGTAGCTCAAAAAGGACGTACTGTTGATAAGCTTATGCAATTCTTAGATAGTAACATAAGTCCAAATAATATTATATTAATCATCACTACAAATAATATAGAATTACTTCCAGAACCTCTTATAAGAAGTGGACGTATAGACCATAAAAATATATGTAGGTCCGCTTACAAGAGATAATGCAGAAGAAATGTGTGAACATTATGGTGTAAATAAAGAGGAAATATTAGGAGATGCAAACGAATTCAATCCCGCTGATCTTGAAAAATAAAAATATTTACTAAGATAATGGGGGAACGTAATGAAAAGGGTACAGAATTAATGTATTTGATATATGCATATTATTATTTGCAGTAGTAGTATGCTATGTCTATGCTAGAAGACAGTTTGAAATACAAGAACTTATATTGATAGAACAAAGAGCAAAAAAATAGAGCTTTTTATCTGATATCAATATAAGTAATTACAGTTTAGAAGAAATAAATGCTATCGTGGAGGATTTATCTAATTCGGATAAACTCCACGATATTAAAATTGATTGGAGTAAGTCTTATGTATTAGTGCCAAATGAAACACCGGATGCTGAATTACGTAAGACTGTAACTTATTATCCAAATGCTAGATTTATAATTTTTGGATGATGAGGAAGAGGATAAATATGAAAAAGAGTTTGGTGCTAGAATAAAACAATGGAGGTAAAGATGAAATTAAAACATGGTAATATTTGTGTGAGTTTTTAATGTTGATTGTTGTAAGGCTAATATGAGCAACTACTTAAATACTAATCTGCAATATAAATCGGTAGATGAAGCTACTATTATAGATGAAAATCTAGATGCAGTTGTGGAGGAGTTTGGAAAAAAATCTTAGCTTAAATAACATAGCTGACTATTTAACATACATTAGAGCTGGAGTTTTTATGTGAGCTAGTTCCAGAGTTACCAGGATTTTTTTAGTAAACTATGCCAATCAAGCTTTGAATGCCGCAAACCAAATAGATATAGAAAAAAATATGATACTACTACTAGAGTTACTAGTGTGTATCATATTCGTATCCGTGATGGTAAAGTGGCTATGAAATAAAAATATTGAGAGACCTGTTAAATCGGGTCTCTTTCTTTTTTTACCGATTTTTTTATAAAAACCAATAATTATATATATTTAAGTGTATTTAATATTTATTTATATTTTTAATTTTATAGGAGGAAAGAAATATGAAAAAGAAAAATGTAGTATTATCAACAAGCTATAATTTAAGTAAAGGTTGGTTAGAATTTGAATTTTTTTAGTATATTTGAATAGAGGTGATTTAAGAATTTACAGTACTACAATAAAACCTAAGATTACAGATGTGACACAACTTGTATCAGACATAAAAGCACATATTGAAGATTGCCCTTACATAGAAGATATCAACTCATTCATGGACAGAAGTAACATTATATTGAGAAGCATCTTTGATGAATTTAGAGAGTATGATAGTTCAGATGTCTATACAAAGAGTTTTGCTCCATTCAATACAATAAGAGAATTTGATATACAAGGAGGTAATGAATAATGGCCGACAAAGTATTAGGAGTTATGGACGATAAAGGTACTAAAATTGTATTAGCTTATAAAGGATACTTAGGTAAATTGGTAGTCATGCAAATAGAACCAGATGCAGAAACATATGAAGATGGTTCTTATGATGCTAGAATAATAGCACAAGTACATATAAGTGCTCATGAGGAATCACCAGAACATTTCTATATAGACTATACTATAGTTGCTGGTCCAACTGAAGTCGGCAATGAAGAGTTGATGAAACAAAGAAAGGATAGAGTTACTGTAATTCTTCATAATTATGAAGAAGAAATTTTTGGATTTTATAGAAAGTGAAGATTATTTAAAAATACTAGGAGGGATAAAATGGGAAAAAAATAAATGAAAAATAATATTTTATGTGTGTTTAGTATGCCAGGAGTTGATAAAAGCTTCTGATATAATATTATGGCGTGATGATGAGGGAGATGATAAAGACACAGCTGGTTACATCATAATAACTGAGGCTATACCTACTGGTAGAAAAGATGAAACAGATGGTAAAGACATCTATGAAGCTAGTAGATTAGCTAGACTTAAAGTGGTAGAAAATGATGGAGAATACAGTGTAGATTATAATTTAGCTATAGAGAGTGAACCTGACTCAGAAGAATACAAAGCATTGAACGCAAAAAGTTATAGGTATACTTGATGCATGCCAAGCGGAATTGTTTAGAGACTACATAAATAGATTAGAATAATTAATGAGAGCTCTTCGGAGCTCTTTTATTTTTTTAAGGAGGAGATTATGGATAACTTTATAACACCAAAAACTAGATATAATAGCAAAAGCTAAAAACAAAGGTAGAAAGATATTATTAGCTCTTAATGAGTATAATAATGATATCGAAATATATTTACTAAATCCAGTAAAGGACGAAGATGGTATTAGAGGGTACGAAGGAGGCGTTATAGCCACTATAGAAGTAATACCTTTTGAAAAAGAAAAGTTTAAAATAAGATATAAAGCTGAATTAGCTTTGAATGAGAAGATATCTGATGATAGTGCTCAGGAAAAGTTTAATATAGCGTATACTATGGTTAAAAAAATATAAAAAAATGAATTAATAGAATATTATGTTAAAAAAATTTAGCACAATATAGAATATAATAGGAGGAATAATAGTATGGATATGTATAAAGGAACTAAAAGAAAATATGAGTCGTAAATATGATATGTTTGCTCACTTTATAATAAAAAGATGATGACGGTAAAGATATTACTGTTTATGTAGGAGAAAGATTTGATGATAGAGGTGTTTATTATTTAATAGCGGATATAGAATCTAAATATATAATATTCGCATCTATACCTGATTATACTGATTATTACAAGATGATTAAGTTTGAACCTGAGCTAATGAAATACCTAATAAATTCAATACTAAAGATATATTTGAATACATAGATATGGATGAAACTCTTAAGAGTCAAATATTTGATAATATAGAAATACTTGACTTTACTACTATTATCAATTCATCTCATTATTAATAATAATGTTATATTAAATTAAAGAAAGAGAGGTACAATATGAGCATAACACCAGTAAGAGGAGACCATTTTTAAAATTATTATAATTGGTAATATATTCCCTAAAAAGAATGAGATTAATGCAAGTATTAAATTTGAATACTGGGATGAAGAAAGTAATGTTACGTTAATTGAGAATGTAATATACATGAGTAGTTCTATAAAGGAAAGAACAGATAAAGCTATAGAGAATATTAATACTGTAGTAGAGTCAAGTTCTCTTGTAGATGAAACTGGGAAAAATCCGTCTACATTTATAAATGATACGTTAAATGATTTGTATGATAAAGCTGTAAAGCTTAGAGATGATTTTATAGATGGAGAAGACTACACAGAGCATAGTATGATTACTATAACAGTTAATACAGAAAAACTTGAAGATAGGGGGTTATTAGATGAATTCTAATAATAATGATATAGTAAATATATCACATATTAATTTTTAAAAAAAGAAAAATATTATCAGTGAATTTACATATGATGACGTACAGTTTATTTTTATATTATGATGACGATAATGGCGTTATTATTGTGATAGAGATGAGTACATATAAAACTGATAATATGGAGGAGGGTGTTGAACTTTATCGTATTATGAATATAGTTCTGTATAAAGATGATAAAGGAGATATACGTATTAAGTATACAGCATACAAAAACACATACTGCCTCTATCAAAAATTTGGAAGAAGCTGAGGAACTTTTTAGATGCTTTGATAGAAGCATATAGAGACAAATCTGAAGAATGGTATGAAAAAAATACTTTGAAGGAAAGGAGAATTAGATGAGCAGTAAAGATTATACACAATATACAGCAAAGGATATAGAACTTTTAGAGGGTCTTGATGGAATGAGAGAAAGACCATCTATGTATATAGGAAATAATGGAGCCGAAGGGCTCCATCAATGCTTAGTAGAGTCTCTTACAAACAGTATCGACGAAGCTATAGCAGGCTTTTGAGATACTATATATATCTCTATTATAGATAATGGAGATACGGATATTTTTTGTATAAGAGACCACGGAAGAGGTATACCAGTAGATATGCATCCTATCCATAATAGACCAGTATTAGAAATACTTTGCACAGATATGCATGCTGGAGGAAAGCTTACAGCAGAATCTAACTATAAGATATCTGGAGGAAACTATGGTATAGGACTTAAAGTATTAAATGCATTATCAGAGAAACTTCATATAGAATCTTGGAAAGATGGCTATCATTATGAGCAAGACTTTAGTAAAGGACATAAGCTTTAATGATATTAAGAAACTTGAAAAGACTAAAGAAACAGGAACTCTTATGTCTTGGGAGCCAGATAAAACTATATTTGAAGTTACTAAGTTTAATAAGAGTAAAGTAAAGGCAGCTCTTAGAGACAATGCATATTTAAATCCTGGAGTTAAATTTGTATTTAAATACTATAATGATAAAGAAGACATCTATTATAGTCAAGCTGGAATTGTAGATATGCTTAATGAAATGGTAGACAAGAAAGATACTATATTAAGTAAACCTATATTTTTGCAGAGAAAGAGGATAAACAGGAATTGGAAGTTGTTCTTACATATACCAATGGACATGAATTATTACGTTCATATGCTAATAAAGTAAAGATGGTAGATGATGGAACGCATGTTACAGGCTTTAGGAGCGGTTTTACAAAGGCAGTAAACGTATATGCTAGGGAAGCTAAGCTATTAAAAGATAAAGACGAAAACATCACTGGTAATGAGTTAAGAGACGGATTAGTAGCCATCGTATCAGTAATGATATCTGCTCCGCAATATGAAAACCAAACTAAAACAAAGCTTGCAAATACTTCTTTAATAAATTGGGTAGGAAGCGTCGTATATAATAATATGCTGGAATATCTTAGAAAGTATCCAGCACAAGCAGCTATCATAGTAAAGAAAGCTTTATCTTATAGAAAGCTTAGAGAAATTATAGCTAAAACTAAAGAGACTATGATGGGAACTAAAGAATCAAAGAAGTTTGGAGCATTATCTGGGAAGCTTAGTAATTGTAGTAGTAAGAAACCAGATGAATGTGAGCTATGGGTCATTGAAGGGTTGAGTGCCCTCTCAACTGTTAAAACTGCTAGAGACCCTAAGTATCAAGCTATATTTTCCCTTAGAGGAAGAGTTCTTAATACAGAAAGTCTTAGTATAGATAAAGTATTGCAGAACTTAGAGTTTAGAGAACTTGTACAGTCATTAGAAACAGGAGTAGGTGAAGATTGTGATATATCAAAACTTAGATACAATAAAATCGTAATAGCTACTGATGCTGACCCAGGGGGTCTGCTATCCGTCTTGGATTATTAACTTTCTTTGTCAACCATATGCCTGAGTTAGTTAAAACAGGACATCTTTATTTTGCAGAAGCTCCATTATTTAAGATTATGACTAGAAAGGAAACTATATACTGTAGAAATAAAAGTATATTAGAAGAAAGGATTAAATCAGTAAAGGGAGAATATCAAATAAGTAGATTTAAGGGACTTGGGGAAATGGATGCTGATGACTTTAGAGACTATGTAATGAATCCTAAATCAGGTGCTTTTAGTTCAAATAATTCCAGAAGACTTTGAAAGACTGTCTGAAATAATTACTAAACTTCAAGGTAGTAGTTCTGAACCTAGAAAAACTTTTTATAGAGAAAGGAGAGATTTAATATGCTAAATAGTGATAAGTTTTATATATGTGCGATATACGTTGTGAACGTGTTTTTATTTCTTATGATAGATGCTGTTATTATGAATTGGTTAGATGATAAAAGAAGAGCTGAGAAAAAGAATCCACGTATAAGACTTGTATGGGCACGTAGATGGAAATTCTGTGATAGAATTGCAAGCTTTCTTATAGTTATATCTGTAATACTACCAATATTATGGTTATTCAATAAAGTAGTAGATGTCATATGTAAAAAAAGATAATTGGATTGGTGATGAATGATGCGTAAAATTAGTGCGGAGGAATTGGCAAAGGAGGATTATCTTGAGTTTTCTACTTATACGTTAGAAGACCAAGCTATTCCTTGTGTGTATGATAATTGTAAGCCAGTTCAGCGTAGAATATTATATGAAGCATATAAATTAGGATTAACTCCTAATGCTGTATTTAAAAAAATCTGCATTTGTTATAGGGTCAGTTATGGGTAAATACCATCCGTTTGGTCCTGATGGTATTTATAGTGGTATAATTAATATGGTAAAAGATGTTAGTAAGAATATCCCGTTACTAATAGGTAAAGGAGGATTTGGAAATGCTGTTAGTAAGGGGTTCGCAGCATATCGTTATACAGGAATAAAAGTTATCTGAATATAGCTATAACTATTTGCTTAGGGATATAGATAAGAATACTGTAAAGTTTATTCCAAACTATGATGAAACTCTTGAAGAACCTGTACATTTACCAGCAGTATTACCAGATGTACTTATAAACGGAAATAGTGGTATAGCAACTCCATATATGTGTTGGATACCCCCTCATAATGTAACAGACGTTATTAAGCTTTGTATAAAGTTTATAAGGAATCCAAAGATGAGTATAACGGAAATGATGCATACGTTGCAAGGTCCAGATTTCCCTACTGGAGGAGTTATATCACAAATGAGTTCAGTATACAGATTTTATCAAACTGGTAAAGGTGCTTGTACTATAACTGGTAAATGGCATAAAGAAGTCGACGATAGTAAAACTTATTTAGTTATAGATGAATTACCATATATGCGTACTCAAGAAACATTTATGGAGAACTTATCTGTATTGAAAGCTGATAAGGATATTGGATATCTTATAGCTGGTGTAGAGGACTTATCTGCCAATGGGGAAATTAAAGTAAGAATTAGAGTATCTACTGGTACTAAATATGATGAACTTGTGGATATTCTTTTTAAAGAAAAACTTGTTTACAATACAGTCAAGTTTTTAAATATGATGGTATTACTAGATAATAAAGAATATAAATTATTGAACTTAAAAGAAGTTATGGAATACTTTGTATCTTTTAGAAGTAAATGCTTATATAATAAGTTTAAATATGAATTAGAAAATAACTTAAAAAAAGATATCATTTATTAGAGGGAGTTGTTATAATCAATAAAGATATGGATAAAAGCAATCTCTATAATAAGGAAATCTAATGGTAAAGAAGATAGTATAGTAAAATTAATGAAAGCATTTCCTTTATCTAGAGAGCAAGCTGATTATATAGTAATGATGAGAGTATACAGACTATCTAACCTAGAAATCAATATAGTTAAAGATGAAATGAAAGGATTAAAAGAAAGAAGAACTTATTTAGAAAAGATAACGGCTTCTGATAAGAATAGGTATCTTGATGCAGAGATGCTTATAGAATGGGAAGATATATTATCTAGTAAAGATATTAATAAGAAAAAGAAGAACCACTATAGAGAAATAAGGAGATGATTATATGCTTACAAACACTAAGCTAAAAAAATAATAACATCTATGGTTGACGATAATATTATATCGGTCGATTTATCAGTGTTAGACCATACAGGAGAGTCTACTTTTTTTATAGAAACATTATAAACAAGATTAATAAGAATTCTGAATATACATGGCCTGAACCTAAGGTAGTTAATTACCATAATTTAGAAGAAATTACTAATGTTTTTGAAAGATAGGAATGTGCAATAGATGGAAATATACTTGGTATAATGGCTGAGAATATCTTATCTGTAGTAGAGATGTGTGATGAACATAAAGTTAGTAAAATAATAATCGAACAGATTATTAAATTAAAAAAAGATATAAAAGGAGAAGTGATGTAGTATGGGTAAATTAAAAAGATGGTGAATTAGGAATATCGTATGATTTAAGTTTTTATTAAGTCTACAAGAAAAGTAGAAGTTTATGTAAATTTAACTTATAGATCAGATGATGGTAGATCAGCTGTCGACGATGAGTGCGTATTGAGTGTTCTCAAATTAAACAAAGATACATTATTAGACAAGTCGTATTCATTAGGAGAAATGATATTATGTAGAGTAGAGGAAAAAGATACTAGAATACGTAAAAAGAGCATTTAAAAAGAGTGCTATCAAAAAAATAGATGCAGAAAGCAGTGTAGATTCATATAGTCTTAGATATGTAATAAGAGCTAAGGTATTATACGATGGTGACGAATGTATAATAACAGCATGTGAATAAGGAGAGGGATATAAAATGGCAACTTACATAGTAGTAGGTGTTGTGTTTGGAATTTCGGCTTGGATGATTATTAGTGCGGTAATGAATAAAGCTAAGATAAGTAAGACTGAGTTTATATCACAACTGGAGCTGGTGTAGTCGCCAGCTCTCTTGTCATTTTATCTAGATTAATGTAAGGAGGAATTATTATGAAGAAACTATTATTGGGATTAATATTATGCTCATCTATGGTGAGTATGGCTGAAACATATGTAAAAAGTTATGATTTATCTACTTCTCTTAGTTGGGATAAGAAGATAAGAACAAATGAAGACATTATAAATAAGGCTATCAAAGAAGAATACGATAGATATAAGGCTAAAGCTATTAGTATTAGTATAGCTGGAAGATTTCAGGATACTGTATATATATTATTTGAAAAAAATAAAGGAGGTCTAGTATGTATAATGTAAGTGAACTACTAGAAAAAAATTAAGACTTGAAACTGATAAAGAGGATGTTCAAAAATATGGCTATTGAATTAAATGACAGTGTCGCATGTCTTGAAGATTTAAAGAAAGTGTATAACTTTTTTTGGATTTGATAGAAAAAAACTTAGATAGAGATTATGAAATATATAAGAAATTGAATGATATCTATAACTTCTCCAATGGATATCTATTAACAGAATATCAATTTAATCTAATTAGATACCTATACTATAGTGCATATTTTGGTTTAATTATTCCTGTCAAATTAGCTATAGAAAAGGTGTATGATGTGCATGAAAGTGAGGTAGTGGCTAGAATTCCTAATTGGAGAGAAGAACTTGCAACTTATGGATGTGACCACATATTTAAATACATAGAAGAATATATAAATCATGTAAATCAATTAGAAGCTATATATGGTGTAACACAACCTGAAAGAATGGAAAACATGAATAGTATTATGAATATGTATAAAGATAATGAATATGTGGATAGCTATGCTGAAATAGAAAAAGCTGTCGATATCACTATAGCTATGAGTGACAAGGTTGCTAATATTAAAGAAGTTCAAGAAAAGATATTTAAAGTCTGTGGATATACAAAAGTAGCAGATGCATATGATGCTACAGATATGTTTGAAAATTGTGATTTCTCAGATGAAGCTATAAATAAAGCTATAGATGCGTTAAAAGAACTCAAAGCAATGTCTGAAGAATATAATAAAACTAATAGTTTAATATAATAAGGAGGAAAAAGCGTGACTATTAAAGAAAAAGATAAAAATGTATGCTGGAATGATAGGAGCTACGGAACTTGCTAGTTGTACTGTATTAAAATGTGAAGATACAGATAACTTAATAAAAGATTATAAGAAATTTATACTAGATGAAGCTAGAAAGGATTGTAATAACTGTGAAGAATTGATAGCTTTTACTTGAATTATTCCAAGTGGATATTAAGTCTGTGGAAGACTGCTTTCAATTTATTAGACAGTTTGTAGAAATAGAGACTAGTGATACAGCTGAACATATATTTTATGAAGACAGGCATAAAATTATATTTTTATATACACTGGTTATCTAATATGATAGCCATTCCTATTATGTATAAATTAATAGCTTTTGATAAAATTGATGATGTTGATATGCGTATAGAACTACATAATATATTAACGCATATGAGATTCACTCTATATAAAACCATATAAAGATATGGTAGAGGTTATATTGGAAGAATGTAAGAAAAGATATGGTAAAATAGATATAAGAGACTTATATGAAGAACTTCCTTTTATAGACCCAGATGTTATATTTGTTCTAGAAGCTGATTTAAACTTAAATACTGAGGAAATAATGAATACATTTACACAGTATAATGTAGATAAAATAGCTTATTTTAAATCAGAACATCGTAAAAGAGATGCTGTTGCAACATTAAAAAAAGTCAAATACAGGCCGAATCTAGTCGTATAAGCAAATTATACAATTCTACTAATGCTGTTGTGTCGGAAGAGTATGAGCAATTTGCTAAAAAGATTAACGGATTATGTAGAAGAGTTTAATAAAAACTTTAAATAAATAGGAGGAAAATATGAAAGAATGGAATGTAGAAATTTATAAGAATATTATTAAGAGTTTGGAATTATCTAAAGAATTTGATGATAGTGCTGCACACACATTAAATGAATTTAAAGTGGCATTGCTTAAGGAACATACTGAAGCTAGTAAGTATAATGAGCTTAATGCTTTATATGACATACTTGATGTGCAATCTAAATTAGGAGAATATTTAATCAAAGGTATAGAGAAATTAGCTGAAATATATGATAATGATGTGTATGATAACATGCATCCTAAAAACTAGACAAGATATACTTTGGTCTATGCATGAATTAAACTTATTGGCTAAAATACCATTACTATATAAATTGATAGCAGTCGATAAAGCAGAAAAATGTTTTAGTTTAGCTGACATCGTTCAGTATGCTATAGGTATAGAAATAGATGAAGATGTAGTTAAAAGCAGTACTACAAGAATCTTATGAAAAATACGGTGCTATAGATTATACAGAGATTCTATATGAGGATGTCATCCCTCCTGTAGTTATGAGTGTGTTGAAATTAGAAAGCAAACTAGATAATATTGAAGAACCTATCTTTGAACTTATTGGAGATTTAGGAAAAGAAATAGCTAATTACATTATAGATATATCTAATAGAAATACTGTAGAAGAATTATTACACGTTGTAGAGATAGAGCATTCAGTATTAGAGTCTCACTTTTTAGAAGATAATGTATTACCTGGCTCAACATATGATGACATTGTTGATAATCTAGAGGCTGCTATTAAGGAATTTAAGAAGAAAAATTATAAAGTAAATAGTTATATATGTTTAAGTGTTTCAAATATATTTTTAGGAGGTAAGATTATGAATAATGAATTAAAGAACTATTTTTGGAGATGATTACTTTGATGGAAAGAGTATGAGAACTTTAGATGGACAAGGGTCTTTATTACAATACTATGCTAACTTGTATGCTGAGGATAAAGATAAAGATGTATTTATAGCTGGAATGATATTGACAGAAAGATATATTAAAGAATTAATAAAATGACATCAGATTTAAACAAGTTCATTGCGTAGAAGATATGTATAGCAATCTTGATATTGATGCTAGGCTTATAGATGTTCGTAGAATGCTTGAATATCAAGGTGGACTTATTGGAAACATATATGATTTAGACATAGTAAAAGCCATTTATTGATTTTTATATCAAAATGTGATGATATGTCTAGTGGAGATGCTTTTAGAAAAAGGTGCTGTAATAGAAGCTCATATGGTATTACTTGGTCTTATGAAAGGATTTTTAAATGCAGCATTATCACCTATGGATACTATGAGACTTACTCAACTATTCAATATGCATAATAAAGAGTATATAAATAACTTACATGAATTACAAATTTGTATACAAAACATCAATACAGTAACTTTTTAATGCACGTATGTCTATGCATAATGTTCTACATCAAAATAAAGCAAATGTAAATGTACTTACTAACATTTATAAATTCTATGAAGTATTTGTAAAGAAGTATATAGCAAGTGCTTTAAAGAATATGCTTAACTTTGACCACTTTTAAAACAGTTACTGCTACAATACCAGTTATCAGTAATAAAAGAGGTGCGTTATGGGCATACCCACGTACAATGAAAGGAGAAGACGTAACTACTGTCAAAGATGTATTATTAGGAGAAGGTATTATAGACGAAGACTTCAATCTATTGATACAACCTTATGATAAGAATGATATAAAAAGAAATGAGAGCTATGTTAGACGGTGTAGCAGATTTAGTTAAGGAAAAAGACATCTTTAGAAAATCAATACAAAGCTACAGCTAATGAAATAATTGGTAGCATGATAGATGAATTTGAAGATGAAGATGGATGTGATGTAGATGAAAGAGATATTTCACGTATATGTTCTAGAGATTTAGATTGTGTTAATATAAATAACATCAGGAAAGCTAGAGATTTGATAAATGCTGCTATAGACACATATGAAAAAAATATAAAGAACTTTTAAATAAATAGGAGGAAAAAGATTATGAATGTGAATTTAGGTATGCATTATTTGAGTGAATTTAAGAGGACTAATGATATGCAGTTTTTAGTAGCTGCATATGGAATGTATCTTCAAATGGAAAAATGTTACACCAGGAGCAGTAAATTCGATATACAGTAGGCCGGATATATATACGCCTAAATATTATGAATTTTTTTGAGGGTGTAGAAAATGCTATTGAAGAATGGAACCCAGGGCTGTATTTAAATTTAAAGACTTTATATTTATACACAACTTCTTTAAAGATATCGCAGAAGTATCTAATAAGTCTGATGATATGTATAGAGTATTTGATAATGAACTATACGATGAATTAGGAAATATTCTTATGTTTAATAAATTATGTCATATGTTAAATTATTTAATGCTATGTATAGAACACGATACTTATAAGATATGCGACTCTAACTATGCTTGGGGTAGATTTGTTGGAAGAACTATCGCAGAAGCGTATTGTGACGAAGAAGCAGATCCAGATAAATATGATAGATATGGGTTACTTCGTAGTATAAAAAAACTATTATATATACGAAACCGAAGATGATACGATAAAGACTGTGTTAAACAGAATGTTATCTAAGTTTCTAGAAGCTTCATCTAAGAATCATCCAGAATTATATAAAAAGCTATTAGAGTTACGTATGATTGAAACTATATACTCTGAAAAAGATGATAAGATTGATGGTGCAAAAATATGAAACTAAATCATTTAAGAATGTACTAATAGATTTAGACATTATTGATAAGGATGGTAATGTTAAGATAGTAATTCCAGAAGATGTGTTTGATACTCTTAAAGCATATATGGAAAATGATAAGCCAAATATAATTCAGCTAATAGAAGTTAAAGACAAGTACAGACTGATAGAAGAAGAGTTTCCTGATGTACTATCTAACTGGTTGTATATTGACGGGTATGGTGATAATGCACTTAAAATCAGCATATTTACATAATATTGGCTGGACATCTGCTAAGGAAATTGATAAGATAAAAAGCGGTTAAAGAAGTTCTAGATAAAATATTAGATGCTTGTAACTGTTATAATGATATATTGAATAATAGAGGGGTAAATAATGGCAGCAAATGAAAAAGCAGTTGGATTAGATTTTTTTATAGATACTTGGAATAGTAATAAAGATGATGTTGCAAAAAGTCGGATTGATAGTAGCATTTAATGATATGATGAATACATTGTATGATTATAAAACTTCTAGACTGGAAGATGAAGTAGGAGCTCTAGAATTAGATATTCATAATTATATCAAATGTCTTAAAGAAGCATTTGACTTTGATATTAATATAGAATACATAGATACTGCTCTTAAGCTATTATCTACATTTAATAAATCTATAGGTAAATATAATATGTATGAGTATGGATATCCTGATATTATAATACCAGTGAGAAATATACTTCATGCTAACTTGGAATACTTTTATCAGAATGCTTGGACTTAAGATTCAAACAAGCTATGATTCATTAGCAGTTATTCCAGTAAAAAAACTAATACTGTGGCAGCTTCTGATATACTACTAGAAAGCTATAGAAACTTTTACAAAAATACACAAATCTAAATAAATTACATGATTTAGAAGATTGTGTAATAGATTTAGCTAAATGTACTGTAGCTGAAGTTACAAGAATCATAGGTGAAGACATAGATAAACTTATAGATGAAGTTACAAAATCATATATGAGTGCTGTTCCAGAACGTTATAAGGATACTTTAGAAACATTCGCTGCAGATACTAAGTATCTAGATTATGACAAGGTGTTTGACCATTTAGAAGATGCTCTTACAGATTGGTTTGATAGTATAGATAAACACTTCACACAATGTAATAAATTTGGACGTACTGCAACACGTTTAAAAGAATGTCTTGTAGATGCATTTGAAGTTAGAGCTGAAGAATATGATTACAACTTATTATGGGATATGGAAAGACCTGAATATCCTAATGAAGAATATCTTGATTATATAAAAGCTTTTAAAGAAAGCATTGGATGAACACGTTGAAGTTACAGAAGAAATAGTTAAAGATATGAAATAGTTGGCTGAGTGGGAGATTTGTTTCTCCCACTTTTATATAAAATAAAAACTTAGGAGGAATAATATGAAATTTAATTGGGTAGAAACAGAATTAACAGGAAAAGAGTTTGCTATAGCTGATATTACTAATAATGGTAATAAAGAAGGTCAAGTAATAGTTATAAGAAGTGCTAAAGAAGACAGCATTCAAGTAAACGTTAGGCATCACGTTTATTCTTATAACAAAGCAGTAGGACTTCCACATTTATTAGAACATTGCATATTTGGAACAGTGTGGAATGGTAAACCTATGTTTGAAGCTATGTCAGAACTTGCAAACATGGGAATAGACTTAAACGCTGGAACTAGTATTAAAGATATATGCGTACAAATGGACGTATCTAAATGTATGGATGAAAAATAAGTATAAGAATGATACTGTATATCAAAAGATGGCAGAATCATCTAGATATACTGACATATTTAATAACTTAGCACAAATATGCAAAAACTTATACGTAAATAAAATTAGTGAAGAATACTTCAATAAAGAAAAATCTATCGTAAGTAGCGAACTAGAACAAAGACACCCTGAGATAAACAAAACATAAAGAAATTTACAGTTCCTTTTATGTTTATACGGAGATAAAGTATCAGCTATAGGTTCTAGATGGAATATATTAAATATTCCTTATGAATTTATTAACTATGCTAGAACTAGAGTATTCTCTAAAGAGAATCTTAAAACTATAGAAATCATCATGCCTAATTTCGTTTCATTAGAAGATTTAGAAAACTTATTCTTAAATCCACTATTCGACGCTTTAGAATCAAACAGTAAAGAAAGCAGAACTATGACTGTTTCTAAAGAAGTTAAAGAAATCGTTGATGAAAACATGATGATAAGATACGCTCCGTCTAGTAAATCTTTCCAAATGGAAAGTATTGGATTTAATAACCACTTCAAAAAGAGGGCAAGTATTCACACCTAAGTTTAAGAAAGCGTTTAATACTGTTCCAGTTAGAGGAGTTATTATAAACGTTCCTACGACTAAATACGATATCAACAGTATACTTAACGTAGACGATATAGCTTGTCAATTAGCTATCAACTTCATTAATAATGAACTAAACAGATTCTATAGAGAAAAGTATCCATATAGTTATGGAGTAAGTATGATGACTACAGCTTGGAGACATAAAAAGAATTATGGAGCTAGGTCTTTTATATTAGAACTTAACGACGGCGTAAGTCAAGAAGACTTCTTAAACTCTATAAAAGAATTTAACGACTACGTTACAGGTGACGCAGGTTCATATAATAAGAGATTAACTGAAGCAAGAAGAATACATATTGAGAATTTTTAAGAAACAGTGGCATTCATATTGCATGAGCGAATTTGCTGGAATGAGAACTGACTTAATAGTTCAAATATTATTCGGTTCTTATGCTGATTCAGCTGAAGAAAAGATTGCTGTATTAAACAGTCTTAAAGCTGAAGATGGAATGTTATTCCCTAAAGTTATAACAGACTCATATAATGAAAGTAAGGTAACTTTAGCTCTTATAGATGAATATGTTAAAAAGATTATCGACGGATGGAAAATCAACATGTTATTCTCTGAAAATGTTATAGAAGATAACGAAGAACCAAAGAAAGAACCTAAGAAAGAATTCAAAAAGGAATTCAAGAAAGAGTTCAAAAAGATTTTTAAATCTGGAGATAAGAAACCTTATAAGAAGAACGATAAATCTTATAAGAAGAATAACATCAATGCAGTGGGAGAAATCTCACTGCATTATTTTTACGTCATTGTGCGACAATTATAAAATGTAATTTTTTTATAAAGGAGAGGATAGAAATGAATTGTGGAACACCGATTACAGTTAAGTCAATATACGAACTTTCGTATTATAAATATTTATCTGGCTTAACTAAACCGTACTATGACCCTAAATTCGTCACTAGTACTATTTTTTTAATTATGTGCAAACACACGTACATGACGCAAACACTTATTTAGATGAGGTTAAACATTGTATAACCTATGAGCAATTATTTGAAGAATTCTGTAAACATAACTTAGATTTATATGGACGTGAATATGAGGATAACGTTTTTTTCTTATGTTAAAAAAATATGGAAAGCTTCAAAAGATATTAAAAACAAATACCAAATAAACATTACAGAAATCCATATAATTTAAGGCAATGGGTTACTCAATGTAAATATATATGTAAAAATAGATATAAAAATATAGTGAAACTTTAGAAGCTGCATTATTATGCTATTATATCAGCAGAAATAGTAAATGTGAAATAAGAGACGCATTAAAGTTATTATACGATAATAATATAATAGATGAAGTTAATGAGAGTAGTGTAGTAGAGATTATTAGAGGATTAGATGATGACAATGTAGTTCAACTGTATCATAATATATTAGTGTCTTCTATTATACTTCCTCCTGCTACAAATAGGATAGTATTAGACTCATTAAACTGTTATATACATCGTAGATATAAACTTAATAGTACGTATATACCATTCTTATATAAACTATCATCATTTACTTTAGATAAAAAAACCAAGATAATCCAATCTATAAACAAGTATTCGCAGAAGAACTACAACAAGAGAAGAATATGATTAATAGAGAAAGAGATAATATGCTCTATAAATCTAGAAATAAATATGGACAAGTGTGGCTTTCTGATAAATGTGTATGGAATATGCTTTCTATCAGATTTAATACCACTGTTATAGATGATAAAAAAAGAAAGAACTTGCTAATAGACTTAGAAATGCAAAAGAAACTTGCAATGCACTCTGAATTAGGATATATTCCATTGATAGAATATTTAGTAATACTAGATTTCTTAAAATTAGATAAAGAAAGATTTGATGTTATATTCGCAGAGACTGTTCTTACTGTATTATTTAAATATGGATTTAATATCAAAGAAGATGATGTTATGTATTATTTAAGAAAGCTTACTAAATTAGATAAACGTAGTAGAGACTTTAAAGATGACGTAATAGAAGTTATAAGATATAGTGTATATAATGCTCCTCCTACAAGTATGGATGATATATTAGAATATGGAAATAATTTATTTGATTTAAAGGACATAGCAGCAACATTTATAAATAAAACGAATCCTGTATTTGAATCAAATTTATATAAGACAGCGTATACACAAGAATTAAATAGAGCACGTACACATGTGTGGAATGTGTTATTACATGAGAAAGGAGCTGAAGAACGTGTTAGTAGAAAGATTGCTGAGATCAACTCTAGGAAAAAGAATTAAGGAAGCTGGATTAGAAAAAGGATGGTATACTGTATTTATAAGAAGAAAGCATCCATTAAATAGACTTAGAAGTCATATACTGTTAGCTATGCCTGTATGCGTAGTTAAGGTAGATAATTATATAAATGCTTATATAGATAATAAAGAAATGACATTACCTGGATGGGAAGAAGAAGTTAATGGAGAAATCATACATCATAAAGGTGTAACTATGAAATGGGATAAATGGACTGATATGTTTATATCTATGAAAGCTATGGACAGAGTTATGAATAATAAGTTTTCTAAGAAAAATGAGAATAATAGAATTAGGGAAGATGAATATAGTTTTATGAGACTTAACAAGATACTTAGACATAATTTTTGATAAGTTTGAACTATTATTTGAGGAATTAGATAGTAATACTATTGAAATGTTGAATACTGATAAATGTAGTTTTTAAAAGAATAGGATAGGGGATAAATATGATGAGATTTTTTTAGATGGATACACAAATTATGGCTAGTAACTTTTAATAAAAACATTTAATTACTTCAATGTAATATACAACGTACCAGATAATATAAATATTCATGATAAAGAAACGATGATTAGCTTTGTAGATAAGGTTATATCAGAAATGAATGACTACACTGTACTTATAAAGCAAGTTCATCTAAATGGATCATCATTGAGTTATAATTACATAATAGACGGACAGGGAGACCATGGAATATTACATGAGATAAAAAGCGTGCATGATATACAATGCAAGATTATTAAAGCTTACAAATTTAGATAATTTTTAATAAATTAGACTTCGAATTTGTAATTGATAATGAAAACTCATGTATTGACATTAGTTAAGGAACAAGAAGTATGGAGATTAAAAGGGGGCTTAATATGATAAGTGTAATATATGGATATATCAGACGTATGATGAAACGTTTACATGATTTCTTATTTAGAACACACAAGAAATCTTATTATAGACTTGATTTTGATATTAAGTCTTATGATAATCTAAGTGTAGCTAAATATATATGTTTAGTATTAGACAGACGTATGAAATGTTTAGTAACTTACACTACTATACAGGACTCTAAAAAGTAAGTTTACTGGTGTAGTAAGATGTATAATAGATATAGACCAATTCAATATATTTGAATTTAAATATTGGATGAAGAAATATGCACCACGTATTGTAGTTGGAGACAATGAGTTAGATGTGGACTTTAAGATTACGTGTATGTGTAATGAATATAACTTCCATAAGATAAGAATGAAGTTAAAAAAACACATATGGGTAGTTATGAAATGGTAGAATGTGACTTTATAGATAATGATGGGGGTTTAATGCCCCATCTTCCATTTTATCACGTCCGTACCAGACAACCTTTCTGTTTATAATATTAATAATAAGGAGGAACAAATATGGGATTATATGATGATTTGCTACGTGGATATCAATCTGAAAAACATAGAAGTAGGATTAGAAGCTAGAAACATTCTTAAAGATAAAACATTCAAGCTTAATAAATCATCTTTTTATGTAGCAGAAAAGAGTATAAATGAAGCAGCTATAGTATTTTTCATTCTTGGATAATTACGAAGATAGTCTTATGCTTTTTAAACAGCTTAAGAATAGAAAAACATAATCTTATCGTAAGTAGAATGAAATATTATTTTATGCCTAAGATTATAAAAACAAAAAGCTTCCATCTAAATCTGTAGTAGAAAACCTTAGTAGAAGTTTTAATCAAATAATGAAAATAAAGAATGATTATGGTATAATGCAACTTATATCTAATGCTAAAATGGTAGATGGTAAAAAAATAGTTATATGGTAGATATGAGCTGGGTTACAAATGCTATACGTAGAGTTACAGTAGATAAAAAGATGAGAGTTTCTAGACCATTAAGAGATGGTATACTTGCGATGTATAAAGCTCAGATAGAAAGTTTTACACAATACAAGAATAAGATATTATACTTTAGAACTCCATTCTTACTTGGAACTCCAGTAAAACTTACAATAATGGAAAATGCTCTTATGACTTCTATTAGACCAGTGTTATTATTCATGAAATGGTTTCAAGATAAACCTGATGAATTTAAGGAATGGCTTAATGCTCATAATATAACTATGGTGTTTGAGGGAAATAAGAACACGTCTTTAGTATTAGCTGGAAATAATAATTATCTTAATATGAGTATGTTTAAACCAAAGACAGTACTTAGACAGCTTCATATATTAGATAGTCTTAATGGAAAATTAGATGCAGCTAAAGAACAAGAATTAGCAGATGATGTAGATTCTGAAGATATGGATGAAAATGTAAACTTAGCTACAGATGATGAAATGTATGATAGTGATAATCCAAATGAAGTTATAAAGTTAGATGAAGATTTAGCTGATGCTGATATTGCGGATATATTTGAGAATGGTTCAGATGACATTGCAGATGCAACTTTAGCTAAACCAAAGAAACTTATAATAGAAGAGAATAAAGACTTAGCAGACGATGTAGCTGATATAGAAATAATGGAGGCTTCTACTGCTGGTTCTAAGAGAGGATATAACAAAGATTATTTTAAGATATTAGAAGATAGTAATATGTCTCCTAAGGATAAAGCTGTAGAAATAGTAGAAGAACATAACTATACAAAGCTTAAAGAGAATGTAGAAACTAAAGAAATACAAAATATGCGTAAAGCTATTGTAAAGAAGTATGGAAAGAAACCAGCTGAAATGGTAGAAGTTATAAAGAAACATGAGATAAAAAGACCAAGATGTGGGAATAGTTACAAAGACACCTACATCATTTACAAAGATATCTACTAAAAGATTTAGATACTCAATATAAAAAGCAATTATCTGAAGATGACTTTTGAGAATATACTTGCAGCTCCTGCTGGACTTACGTATCCGCTTATACTTAAAGGATATACTAAAAAAAGATATAAGTGATAGAGAGTTTAAGGGATACGAACTTAAAGTACAGTATGAAACACATAATGGAGACCCACTAGAAATAGTATTAGATATACCAGAAACATTTAATAGTGCAGGTAATATATTTATGGGAGGTTCTGCTAAGCAAATAAAGCTTCAGAATGCTGCAAAGCCTGTAATCAAACAAGATGAAAACGTTATTATAACTACAGCTTATAATAAATGTATACTTTCTATTACTGGTAAATATATCAGTATGAGCGATAAGATACTTATATCTCATATTAATGCATACTATAGACTTACTAATCATACGCCTATACTTAAAGTAAAGACTACAGACGACTTAGGATACTTCATATATGAAAACCAAATCAGCTTTAGACTTACACACTTTAATAGACATTTCGTAGGGCTTATATCTCCAGACTATGACATAGACTTTAGGGGAAAAGGTAAAAAGAACGGACTTACTCTATTAGGAACATTTAAAGGAGAAGATGTATTACACGACCCAGATAAAGATACAGTTAAAGTAGGAAATAAAACGTATGATACGATAAGTTTTATTTGTAGTATATTAGAGAATGAAAATCCAGAAGCTTGGAAAAAGTCAGCTCCATCTACTGTAAGTACTGCTTCGTTATATACACCAGTAGCTACAATCATGGGTACAAATATTCCAGTAGTATTGGTATTACTAGTAGCAAAAACCTCTTAGAGAGCTTTTTAAACTTACTTAGAGACACTAATAAACTAGAATATAAAGTAGTACGTAATTCAGAAGAAGTAGATAAGTTTACGAATAATAATAAAGAATATGGTATAATTAAATTTGCTAACTTCACTATTATATTAAAATATAATAATGATTTAAATAACTTATTACTTAACTATCTTACTACATTGGACTTTACAGATAAAGATACATTCGATATTACGAACGTTATGGAAGAGTTTGCTGGAAACAGTAATACTGCGATATATATAGAAAACTTCGTAGATTTATTTATAGACCCAATTACAAAGAGAGTATGCGAATTATACAATATTCCATCTGATTTCGTAGGAATGTTTATTTATGCTGTATCATTATTTACTACATATAAAACTACATATAAAGGAGATATCAGAAGTTATAGACTTATAACTCCATCTGAAATAATAAATAGGTGTGTATATGACGTTATATCTAAAGAGCTTTCTAATAATGCTGCAAGGGTTAAAAGAGGTTCTAGAGCAAAAGTTAATATAGCTAAAGACGCTGTTATACAACGTTTACAAAGTCTTCCTAATATAAATGAAGCGAATGGACTATCTGCTTTCAGAGAAGTTATGGAAGGTTCTCAAGTGTCTCTTAAAGGACATAACGGAATCAACGAACCAAGAGCATACACAAATAATGTAAGAATGTTTAATCAGAATAACTATGGAAGTGAAACTTGTGCTACAGCTTATAGTGGTAATGCGGGAATAGTAAAATATCTTCCAGTAAATCCGACTGTAACTAACTTAGCTGGAGACTACGAACATCATGATGGTCCGGAAGGATTAGATGCAGCTAACTTATCTGCTTTCTCAGATGCTTATGTACCTTATACAAGATATAATCACTGTGCACGTAGATTAATGCAATCTGGTCAATTTAACCACATATTACCAGCTGTAGATAGCGACCCTATGCTTGTATCTTCATATGCAGATGAAGCTGCTATTAAGATGACTCCTAAGCATTCTTATATAGCAAAAGGTAATGGTAAAATAAAAGAGATGAATAAAGACTTCATTATTATTGAATATGATAATAAAGAAGTGGATGCTATTTCTCTTATAAATGTAGAACGTAATGCCGATAAAGGATATTACGTAAAGAATGACTTTGTACCTAATAAACAGGTTAAAGTTGGATACAAGTTTAAAGAGGGAGAAATACTTGCATACAGTAAAGATAGTTATAGAAGAAAGACTAATGGACATATCGGACTTGCTGCTGGAGCATTAGTATGGGTATTAACTTGTGACGGAGAAGCAGTATGGGAAGATAGCTGTCTTCCATTTGAAAATCTTTCTAATAAGCTTGCTACCAGAGTTGTAAAGCGTATAGCACGTATTATGGACCTTAATACAGAAATAAGAGATTGGAAACATAAGATAGGAGAAGAAGTTAAACCAAACGATGTGTTATTTAAGTATAAAGTACTTACTGATGACGATACTATCAATGAACTATTCTCTAATATGGAAAGTTTGTCTCTTAAAGAAGTAGAGGCTCATTATAAAGGAACTATAGTAGATATAAGAGTATACTGGAGAGAATCTCAAAATATGAGCTTATCTAAATCTATGAAAGATTTTTATACGTGATATTGATGACGCTCAACGTATAAGTAATAATATGGCTTCTGTAGACCAAGTCACAGACCAATTCACACGTAAGCTATTAGATAAAAGACCTCAAAAACTTACTAGAGCAAAGAATAGTAAAATCAATGGAGATACGATAGAAAACGGACAAATCTTAATAGAATATAGTATTGAGATAATAGATAAACTGGGCCCAGGAGATAAAAATAGTAGTTGATAATGCTCTTAAAGGAGAACCTACTATGATACTTCCTAATGAACTTAGACCAGTTGGAGTTCGTACAAAGCGTCATTGTGACTTATGCTACAGTACGTATTCTATATTAAAACGTATGACACCAGGTATGATACAACATGGAAAGCTAGTGGCTATTCTATTGCATATTGCTAGAAAGAATAGAGAAATATTAGGTATACCTCCTGAACCAGGTTCTATACTTGATTACTACAGTAGTGAAGATATGATTAAGAAATACAATAAAAAAATAAAAGGAGAATGATAATATGTTAAGCATGGAAGAATTATTAAAAATCAATGTTAAGACTGCAGAAGATAATGCAGAGATGGCTGGCTTCATCGAAGAATATATTGATATGGTAGGAACAGAGTCAGTGATGGACTTTGGAGGATATGGAGCATTTATTTCATTAGAACATGGAGTAGGTGTTGAGTCAGCTATCGACGGAGGAAACTTTGGAAATAAGTTTATGTATTATTTCAGTAAATTAGGAAATATATTTACTAGAAGACAGTCTGGATATAACCAAGTTATAACTCAAATGCAACAAATAAACACTGGTAAAATATCACAAGGAGCTTCTAATATAGCTCTTAATGTTGCTAATGCAACTGAATACGCTAGAATTACTCAAGCATTTAATCCTAAGGCTGGAGATTTAGATACTAGTAAATGGCAAACTCTGATGAATGAATTAGATGGAGCTATGACTGAAGCTAGAATGGACGTATTAAGAAATTTATGGGATGACTTTAAATATGATTTCTTATCTGGATTAGCAGCTGGAACTGTTATATTATTTCCACTTGCTATATACTTCTGGTTTAAATCATGGGTGTCTTTCTTTAAATTCTGGGGTTCATTGTACGATGTAGTAAGTAATAAAGCTGAGAAAGGAGTTTTACTTGCTAAAGGTATGGAACTTAGTAGTAAGATAATTGTAGATATTGTAGCATCAGTATACTTTAAAGTGTGTCCAGATAACCCAGCTCAATTACCAAAAGAATTAACTATATCAGAAGTTAACAGAGCCGTGTATTCAGTAGTAGGAAAACTTAAAGAATTCAAACTTACTATGAAAAGAAAGTTTATGGTTGAATATGATGAAAAAGTGAAAGCCGCTCAAACTGTTTATAACGTGGCTATGAGCGTTTATAAAGAAAAAGCTACATATGGTATCACCTAGCTCTATAAAAGCGATAGCAAGAGGTTCTAGTAGCCTTACAGATAAGTTATTCCAATCTATACAAGGATACAATGAACTTAAGGTTGCTGTAGAAGCTTATAAAGGTCTTATCGTAGCTGCCGAATTATACTTTGATATCAGTAATATGGTATTATTAGACCTATATAAAAATGTAGGAGGATACTTATGAATACAAATGATATAGGAACAGAGGCTAATCTTCTTAAGTCTATATCATCTAAGAGTAAAAAGAATTCAAAAGAATTTGGATAAAGTATCTGATATTGTAAAGAGAGATATTAAAACAGATAGGAATACATTTATAACTCCAGAGTACTTAAAACGTGCTCTGGATGCTGTCTGTGCTTTTACTCCAGAAGATAGCGATAGGGGAGTTATACATAAAGCGATAGACGTAGTCTTTACAGAAAACTTTATAGTTAAATATATAAATAAAGCGTATAGATATATATTTAATAAAACCAGACGGATATCTAAAAGAAAATACAGATTTAAAAATCTCATGCTAAATATATCAGTAAAGAAATAGGGAAAGAAGTAGATAACTTAGTAGAAGAAACTAAAAAAAGAAAGGTAAACTTGTAGCTGCTAATGAGCAAATTAAGATTATTAATTATCTTAGAAGTGACATATTACCTGCATTTGAAAAGCTTTTATAAAAAGATATTATTCTTTAAAGAGAAAGAAGATGTGGAAACTACTCCTGAACTTGTATCTGCTACTGTTAAAAAAAGCTTGAGAAAGTTAAAAAGAAAAGAATGTAAAAATGCTTAAGAATGCTAAAGTACAGGATAAGATATCTAAAGGTTCTGTCGGAGATTACGCAGATGCTAAAGACTGGCTTTCATCAGCCGCAAATGATTTTAAGATGTTAACACATTATGATAAGATATTTACAATTTGGGATAAGATTATAGACGAAATAGATAAATGGAGGTAATATATGAACTTAGATATTAAGAAGTTAGAGCTTAAGCTTAAGAATATGGAGCCATCTATGGAATATTTCGGAGGTAGATTAGTTAGCGACCCTAACTTAGCATTTAAAGAAATAAAAAGTATGTTTGCTACAAGAGAAAGAAATGCGATGAACTACGTTGCAGATATGGATAAATACATAAATAAAGCGACGATTAAAAAAGGAGTTCAAGATTGTATAGCTAATAAAGAGCTTATAGAAAAGCTTTCTAACTTATTAGATATATTCCCAGAGTTTAATAGCAATACTGTTAAACTTAAAGAAACTGATATGGAAAAAGATAATCAATACATATAAGATAGATAGTGATTCTATGGCATCTAAAAATAGGTCTTACTATATTACTTTCATTATGGTTTGTAATTCCGTTTATTGATTTCCAGCATTAGTTCCACTTATAGCAATATGGTCTGATAAGAAAGAAGATATTAATATGGATGATTTAAATGAGGCTATTGAAATACTTATAGGATTATTAATAACTTCTTATAACAAAGCATTCAATAAAAAAATATCAGATATGACGGTAGAAATGATAATATTCTTAAGACTATTAAGAATGATTTCAATAAACTTTTTAGGAGATAAAGACTTACTTAATATGTCAAAAGGTAAAAACTCAATTCAAATTAGATACTTCAGAAAAACTTTTATATTTAAATGCTACTAGAAGCTCTATGAGCCTGTTTAAAAGCGTTTGTAGGTAATAAGCCTAGCAAGAATATGGATATAGCTAGAAAACTTGCTAAATCGCTTAATACGGCTTCTATTGATGAATTAGGAGAAGCGTTCATGTACAGAGTTACATGGGTCATAGATGTAATCGGGCTCTTAGATAAATTACAGGATATAATGTATGACTGTATTATAAATTTATCTAAAGATGTATTTAAAATAATGGCGTAATTAAATGCAATCCCCTCTTTATCGGAGGGGAAAACATTTATTTACGTTTATCTTGGTGCATTAGTAAGCATATGATTAATTCCATTCATTCTTCTGGAAAGAAGATTGGTTTCATCCTTAACTTTTTGCTGTTCGTTGCCAGCTGAGTCGATATTTGTCTTCAACGCTTCTTCTTGCTCTTTAATAGCTTTATATTGCTTTTTCTTTTTATTTCTCTTCTAATGTTGAGCATCTCTACCCATTCTATAGGCGAAAGGTCATCATAGAAAAACTACAACTTGTCCCTCAAACTCTCTCAACACTGTTTCTTTAAGAGCGTTTAAATCTTTTCTTTCGGACGCAATCTGCTGGCCATAGAGAAAAAAAGTAATTGAGGATATAGTATATTAAATTTATCCTTACTACAAATAGGACAAGTTCCTTTTTTTCTGTTCTTTTCTCTCATCACTTTTCTATCTTCAATAAATTTATTTCTACGTTCTTCACTAGCATCTGGATTATTAGTATCGAACTTTTGTAATGCTTCTTCATCTGTATAATATGTTTTTATCGAAGTCTATATGTTCTTTAGCAAATTTAGAATCAAGTTCAATTACATTATCATTGATTCCATCTAAATCTTTTATACTATCTATTACTGATAAGCATTCTGTTATTATTTCAGTAGGAGCTGTTAAGATAGCACAGAATAATTCAAATAAATCGTCATGTTCAAACTTTTCAGGTTCTAGTGTACCATCTTTAGATTTAATGATAAACATATCTATCCAAGTACATAAGTTCATAATACCAGTGTTATTATCTTCAATAATATCTAATTGGTCTGATAAATATGTCAATGCGTTTTTGTATAGGTCCGTAATCCGGGTCATCAGGATTTTTCTCTATACATATCTAAGAAGTTCTTTGCGTATTCTCTATAAGATATCCAGTCTGGACATTGTCCGATGATACTATCCACTACACTTAAATAAGGAACTTCATCTTCCAATGTTTCTCTTTTATCTATGAAATTCTTAATTAAGAACTTGTAATAGATGTCTTCTACGTTCTTATCTCTGTTTTGTATCTTTCCTACTGTAGGTTTTGAGAATACTAACTTATATTCAAATAAATCATCATCAGCCTCTATCTTGTGTAATTCTCCGTATGAACCAGGTTTTCTATATGCCAATACTATATCAGCTGGTTTAGCGTTAGTATATTTATTATATCCTTGTAAGAATCTGTCAAATGGATATGTTTTTAGTAAATGTTTTCTACTAAGTCTAAGTTTACATCTTCTTTAAAGAATACTTTAGTTCCACAATTAGCACAACTGCATCTATCTATTTTTAGCTACAGCATGTTCTTTATCATTGAACTCTGGACTATTTATCAATGCAAACATCATAACTAATAATGAGAAATCTCTTGGGCTTACATTGAATAAGAACTCTTGTCTATCTGGAATTGTAGGAAAATCGAAGTCTATATGTTCTGATACTACTCTTACAAGTTCATCTATTTCGTATCTTTGAGTTAAATCTGCTCCAAATCCAGCTTGTTCCAATAGCATAAACATATAGTTAATTTGCTGTCTATCTCTCATCTTATATATAAATACTTCATATCCACTATCTGGTAAGTATATTTTACGTCCAGATTTATGAGCATCTCTATAAGCTTTTTATCTTAGATAATCTGTCTCCTCTGAATTCTTTTTAGTAAAGATTCAGATGGAACTTTAGAAAGAGGTCTTACAATATTATCAAACTCTTCTACAGGCATAACTTCATGTTTAATATTAGCAATAGTTTTTCCCATCATCATCTATAACTTCAACAGGAGAGAATTCTTCTACTGGCATAATATCTGCTTTAACGTTCTCAACTTCTGTATTAATTTCTTTATATTCTGTTTCCACTTCTAGTTTAACTGGAGTTTCTACTATCTCTTCTTTCTTAGTATTATTTATATTATTCCAAGTTTCTTCTGTACTCTTTTTCTAATACTGGTTCTGAAACAGGAACTTCTTTTTCTATCTAAAGAAGCTAATTCAGCTAAAAGTTGATTTCTTCTTGCTTCGACAGGGTCAACTTCTGGTTCTTTTTTTAACTTCAGGTTTAGGTTCTTCTTTAGGTAAATCTTTAGATACTTCTTCCATAAGTTTCTTTTCATAATCTTCATCTGGGAAATTATATCCAGTTAGATTATTCCAATCTTCAGTTTTAACTTCAGGAACAGGAGTTTCTAAGTTTAATTTAGGAGTATTATCTACTATCGTTACTCCAGCATCCTTATTTAAGGCCTTTAGAGCCTCTTCTGAGAGGTTTAGTCCATTTAGATTATAATTTGCATTACTATCTGGTTCTAACGAAGAATTTGGCTGTTTAGGAGCTTTTAAATCGACTTCAGCTGGTATCTCCATATCTGGATTAGCTTCTTTCATAGCTTCTATCTTTTTCTTCATAAGATATTCTACTTCTTCCATATCTCCTTCAGCTGTAGCTAATTCTATTTCTCTATCTAAAGAACTCATACCAGCTTGCTTAGTTTTAGCTGGAACATTATATATTTCTCCATTTTCACCATACCCCATAACATAATCTGGGTCAAATTGTGTTATGTAATTAGATAAGCTTCTGTGACACGCAGTGTAGTCATCATCTTTATTTCCAGATAAAGTGAAATCAATATCTTTAAGTTCTCTTAATATTATCTCTTCTTTAACTGGACTACTTCTGATTTCATTTACTAGATTCAATAAGAGATGATTCATTCTTCTCACGTCTAGTTCCTTTTCATCAATCATAGCTCTGATACCAGATATTATAGTCTGATACGTAACTTGTGGAGCTTGAACTCCGTTTGTTGTAAAAATCATTCATTTTACATTCCTCCTTATTTTATATTAAATCATCTAAACTTGTAACTTTACTTGGTTTTTGATACTTGATTATCCTTTTCTAAAGTCTTAACATCTCTGAAAGTATTCTTTGCTTCATTTGGCTTTTACTTTAACAAAATCCCATTTCTTATCGTTATTCTTAACTATAGCCATAGATAATACTCCTTTATTTAGTTCTTGTATCTTTTCTCCATCACTAAGAGTATATTCTGGATTTATACCTGTAAGCAAATCTTTTCCTTGTATTCTGTTTATAGTTTGTATTTCATTAAGTTGATTGAAGTTATTAAACTCTTGCCATACTTCTTCATATCCACTATGTTTTTACAGTCGTATTTCCATAAGAACGTGTAATGTCTTGTGAATCTACGCTATCAATAACTTTTTATTATATCTGAAACATAGATTGGCTTAGACTTATCATCATTTTGTACATCTACTAATAAATGAGCATGTTTCTTAATAATAGGTTCCATACTATCAACTTTGTATAAATCAGCTACTCCTCCATAAAGTGTAGGTATTTTTTTCACTACCAGATAAACTTACTTCTGTATCCATTCTATGTTTTTTTGGTCATTAACTATAGCTTTAAAGAAGATATCAAAACTTTCAGGAGTTACTCTTGCTGTATTACATATCTGTTCTTTAAGCTTTTTCAAACTTATATTTCATTTCTATACTTCTGTCAGTAAGAGTATCGTGTATAGAAGCAAACTTATTATTAGCATTATTAAGACTTCTTATTTCTGGGTCTGTTCTTATTATTTCATCAGACATATTATCGCAATATTCTAATTCTTCTCCAGATAAGAATGTATTTAAACTACCATCTGGATTGTATTTGTTACGTTTCTTAATATATTGGTCATAAGTATTCTCTTTAATACGTTCTACTAACTCTTTATACTTCTCTTCACCTTGTTTTTACTATATCAGCACTAGTATGCTGTTTAGTAATAGTTTTATAGACATCTGATAAGCTTAAGTCTAAAACTGAATAAGATTGCTTTTATAACGTTATATTTACTTATTTCTTTTTAAATCGTTATAATTACTATTAAGACATTGTGCTCTGCACCATTCTGATACTTCAGCTGATCTTCCTCTCATAACTTCATCTGCTTTTATATAATAATTCTTCTACGTCTATTTCATTAGTATTCTTATATTTAGATAAAGTATAATATAATTGAAATGCTGTATTAAGTCTATCTATATTAGATTTATCTTCATTTCTTTTTTTATTCTTGAAATAAACTCTATTTGTAACTTCTTTATATCTTCCATATTCTTTACTCTCCTTATTTAAGTGTTATATTTTTTTGAATATAATATTATTAGAACTATCTCTACTTAGAGAAGCTCCTATAGATTTAAGTTTATTATTATCTACATATGCCATTTCAAATCTAATAACTCCTCCTTTAATTCTACGTATAACTACTTCTACTGTTTCATTATTTACAAGAGTTCTAACTTGTTCTCTAAATTCTGAACATAAATCATCAAATGATGGATTATCTTTATTTATTCCAAAGAAGTGTTCCATTTCAAATCCTATATTAGGAAAGTCTGGTAAACTACCTCTAGGAGTAGTCATCATTCTAAATATAGATAGTTGTACTGCATCTATACCAGATGCTATTACTTGTTTTCCATTAGGACTTAAGTCTAATGCATCAAACATTAATTTACCCATATATATTCCTCCTTTTTATATATTTTTATTATAATTACATATATAATTGTGAATATATAATATATTTTTTTATTTTTGTATAACAAGTATTAATGTTTCTTTCTTTTTTTGGGTACTTTTTTTCTTTCTTTGGAACATATCGAGAGATATAGACTGAAGAACGGAATGGAATGGAGTCCAAACGTAATGGAATATGAGTTCGAAGTCTATATCCTACTATAATAATATATAAAAAGAACATAAATAGAAATAGAAATATAATAGAGAAATATATATGTAATAATAATATACTCACATTCCTAATTTGTCTAATAAAAAGTGAAATAATATTTCTTTCTTTTTTTGCTTCTTTTTTTCTTTCTTTATTCTGATATATTTTTATGAATATATTGGAATAAACTCATTTATTTACGTCTATTTCACAATACATTATAAAGAGTTATATATTATTATGGAGTTGATATTATATGTTTAAAAGAATGTATTATAATATATTACGTATATCATTATATATTAAATCATATATTGCATTATTATTTTTGCATATATTTGATAAAGTTGATAATGATGATGATAATGTTAATTGAATATTTGGGAGGATATAATTATGGGAATTGTAAATCAGAATAATTTTGATACAAAGCCGGAATGGAGACATACGTTAGATAGAGGAGAACATTTACCACCGTCTCAACAAAAAGGAAATGCAATCATTATTAGAAGAGAATAGAAAAGAATTGGGGAAGATATGGGATGAAAATGCAACTGAATTTAAGCGTATTGGAAATGAGATAGGACAAGATTTAGCTGAAATACCGGGAGCTGTTGTGAATAATGTTTCATCTGTCGTTAATAATATTAAAGAAGATATTAAAAAAATGATATTGAAGAAAAAGAAACAAATGGTACAAGATGCGTATCAAGAATACAGAAAGCAATATGATGAAACGGTAGCAAAAGCGAAAGATGCGTATAAAGATGCGAAAGAGACGATAAATAAAGTTAAGGAAGATATAAAGAATTTAGATGTGGATAAGATTAAACAGAATGTGTTTAACGGATTTTTCTAAATTCATAAAAAGAGAACTTAAAAAGATACGTTAGAAATAGACGTGGATAATACCGAAGTTCCGATAGTAAGACAGATATATAACAAAAATAAAAGAAAGAGACGATTGATGTATTTGATAAACGTTTTTCCGAAACAGTTAAAAATATGAAGCTACGCCAAATCATAAATTGATGGTACGTATTGGTAAAAAAATGTATTATATGATAAAAGTGGATGTATATTATCTTATACTGAGATAGCAGATTATATGAATAATGGATATACGATACGTATATTGGAAGCGGAAGTACCATCCTTGGCTATACATAAAATCTTATCTAGTCCGAAAGAGCCAATAAACGGAGCTGAATATGCATACGAAATATTATTATCAGCATTACCTGTTACTGATGATGTGTTTCCTGAAACTCCGATATGGGCTGGGAAATATGTTGCTGTATTGAAGAATACGGATGGTATTGCAAATATAAACGAAGAAGTTAAAACGGAAACGACTGTTCAAACTAATGATTGGATGAGTGGAAGGAAGACTAAACTGATATTTTATTTATATAAGCCCGATGAACTAAAGTTTCAAGACAGCCATTTAATAAACTTTGTATTGGATAATCCGAAGCCATTTGAAATCATAATGAAAGCATTTGAGCTTGTAAATAAAGATTATAAGATAATGATATCGAATCTGGAAAATGATGTACCGATGGGTAAAATCGTAATACCACATATGTCTTTCTCTGATTTAATTAAATATTTGGATTTGGAAGTCGGATTATATAATACGGACTATATAAACTTTATGGAGAATGGTATCTATTATTTATTAAATACAAATGATGCTTCAAAGATAAATGCGGAGAATAAAACATTACAATCTACGATAGAGCTCTTTATAGACAGACATAAAGACGGAAAAACATATCCAGCGTTTATAGCCAGAAAAGGAAATAATACGTATCAAATCAGCGTTGATGTAGCAAACGTCAATATTGAAGTATTAAACAGTTCTGTCTACAGTGATGCAAATATATTCATAAAACCAGATGGACATCGTAACTATCATGAAAAATCCATTGAGTAGAAAAAAACGAATATAGTACGTAAAATCACTTCTGTAAATCCACTAAAGAAAGATAATACTATGGCTATGGAAGTTATAAGTTTCTCAGTACAAGGATTTCCTATACGTAAAATAACTCCGTTGACTACTGTTATAATGACTGATAGTAGTGGACAGCCAAGAACTTACAGAGTTTCATATAAAGAAATAGCAATAGAAAGCCATGCGGGAAGTTCCGTATTTATAAAAAGCATTTCGTAGAATTAAGAAATAAATCATTTTTTTATAACAAAATTACGTATCGAAGTAAAACTTCTCAATGAGTTTTATTTTTCAATTCATATGCAAATCTTACAAATTGTACATTTTTGCATATTTTTCCTTTTTGAAGAAAGAAACATATAGTAATTGCACCTCTAGTATTCAATTACTAGAACCCACTCTTATGGATTGAGTAGGATAGATATAAGGCTCAAATGAATATCTATCCTATTCCAATTCCGTAATATATTATAATAAAAATTAAGATATAGAAATGTTTGAGCACCTGGAAAGATAATATCCTATACGAATAAACTTGCCAAAGTAGAATCCATACGAAAATAAAAAAATTGATAAATATAGTGTCTAATTCAATAGTTTTGCATACTTGAAATAAGTTAGAAAAAGTCTTATCATTCATTTAAAGAAGTTATAACTTTTCTCCTGAGAAAATTCAGTTTACTTTTAGTGGAGTCTTAGCTTATGAAAGGGTTAGTAGCGGCAGAGCAAAGTTTGTTTCATAGGTCCTGACTTTAAACGATGACGGGATATTATCGCTCAGATGTTTCTATATCGTAATTTTTTTATAATATAGATAATTATATATATTATGGAGTTCTTATAAGTTATTTATAAGAGAATGATCATTTTCAAAGAAAAAAATAATGAATAAGGAGGTAAAGAGAATGATTAATGATTTTGGCAATATGAATATGATGGAGATTCTAAAGGATAGTGAAAAATTTACTGTTCAATATTCTTTAGAAAGAACAGCGATTGCGGACCAATCTAAACAAATTGGACTTACATTCGCTCCAGTTAAAGACAGTAAAGTGGAAAAGGTTACTGCATCTGTAGGAGAACCTGGAAAAGATAATTACTTTGCTGTAGAAGCACATATCAACAAGGTTTATTCAGTAGACCCTCTAACAAAAGAAAAAAACTGAATCAGAAATGTTACAGCTAGATACTATAAACATGGCTGCAGCATTTGAGGCCTTTGCGGCTGCAATGAGAATAGCTAACGCTGCTATTAACACTATGTACACAGCGGCAATGGTAGCACCAGAAGTAATTGCACACAGTGATAAGTTAGTATTCACTGGAGACTTCTTAGCATCTCTATTATTGAATAAAGATAGTGGATTATCTGTATCTGCATATCAAAGTATCAATGATAGCGTTAAGAATGCTATCGCTCAAGGAATGCTAAGAAGCATTGGACTTGCAAATGAAAATAGTCATAAGTTTAATGCTCTAAAAGAAGAAGTATGTTTCTATGACAGAATTAGAAACAGAGTTCTTAAAAACGGAGCAGCATTTGCTACTAATGCGGCTAAATTAATGAAGGAAGATTCTACTGGAATTGACATCAGTTCTGTTAGAATTCAACCTACTGGTGCAGCACCACTTATTAAGACTAATGCGGGAGTTAATCCTAAATCTCTTAATACTGCTGATACTACAACAGATGCAAAAGTATTACCAATACTTTAATAAGATTGAGGAGTGTAACAGCTCCTCTTTCTTTTTTTTTACGCCATTCTTAATGGTCAACAAATACGTGTTTTTAAAACAAATATTACTATTAAGGAGGTGTAGATCTAGATATGGGTAAAGAAGATAAAGACCAAGAAAAGAAGGATAAGAAGAAAGACGACAAGCAAGATAAGGGTTCGCAAGAGAAAGCTAAGAAATCTTATTTGAATAAAATGGGGTCTGTAGTTAAATCTCATGTTAAAGATGTCTTTACTGGAATTATAAAGAAAGGTTGTGATAATGCCGAATCTTTACACGAAGTAAAGGTACAAACACAGCAAAAAGCTGGATGGTATATTAAAGAACGTTTATAACAAAGTCAAAGGCGATAGTGGTAAACTAAAAGCTATTGGCTTCAGACGTCAAAGAAACTATTCAGAAAGCTTATAAACAAGCTATAGCTGCTGCTCTTAACGAAGCTGAAGAAAATGCTGGTGAAGGAGAATATGGAAATATCGGAGAAGATTTCGACTTAGATAGTGATGACTTCATGAAAGAGTTTGATTTCGGAGATGATGATGGGGATTACGACGATGATGACGATAATGATTCTGATGACTCTGATGATGACGAAGATGAAGAAAGTAACGAATCTTATATGTTGAAATTAGCTTTGATGAAACCAAAGGAAAAAGAAACCAGAAGTTTCTAATGAAAGTTATTATTCTTTCTCATTAGAAAGTTTTTGATAAAAGCTACCTTAGCTGGTAGTGTAATTCTTTTTTTAAATAAATGTATTTTTGTATTATAAATCACATATAAATGAAATACAGCTTTCAGACAGCTATTTAGATTTCTTATCTTGGCTAGAAACTAAGATTAATACAGAAGAAGCTAGAGCTAGCTTAATGAATTTACTTAACACTGTAGACCATGGAATCTCTGTTCCAGAGGCTACTCCAGAAACAGCAGAATTGGTAAGTGAAACTTTAAATGAAAGCATACCTCCTGTGTATGTAAAAAGAGTTGGACTGGAAGACCCGGAAACACCTGAAGAATCTATATTCAATGTGACTACTGCTGATGATGAAACTTTAAGAGAACTTGTACATATTGGTACTGTGGCTGAAGATATATTATCTAAGCTAGATGCTGATGTACAGAACGACGAAGCTTCAAATGCAGTTACGATGATTCACAGCTTATTATCAGACATAAGCAAAATGTATATGATTGAACATAAAGTAGTAGAGTCTGAGGAGAAAAATAATAATATCTTAGTAGACTTATTAGAAAACATGACTAAATTAGGATATCCGCTTTTTAGAAAAAAATGTATATTAATAGATTTATCTTTAGTGGAAGACGAATTAGTTGATACAGCTAGACAAGCAATAGTGCTTTTTTTAGTAATATAATAAATAAATAATAAAGGAGGATAATATGGATGAAGTATTAGACGGATACGATGATATCTTGGAACCATTAGAAGAATCTGATGTTTTAGACGAAGTAGAAGATTTTGTTAATTCAGACCAAGATACACAAGAAGCTTCTATTTTTCAATACTGACGAAATGCCAGAAGAATTAAGAAGTGAAATAGAAGCTATCGAAGGTGAAACTAACGCATATGAATTACCAAGTACTGCAGATGAAGATTTGGATGATCCAAATGCTGATATTATAGACCCAGCATCAACAGCAGAACCAGCTGAATTTTCTCAAATAGCAGATGTATTACATACAGATACAACAGAAATTACAGATGATACTATTTTAGATTCTACAGCAAATTTAAATGCAGCAATGACACCAAGAGAAGACTTATTAGCACAACAACCAGGTTCGGAATCGGACGAAGTAGAAGAAGAATATCCAAAGGAGGAAGTAGAAATGGAAGAAATTAAAGATGATGAAATATTAGAAACTACTGACGAAGTAGCAGACGTAGCAGATGAAGTAGGAGAAGTAGAAGCAGAAACTGAAGCTCCTGTTGAAGAAGTTGAAGGAGGAGACGCTCCTGTAGAAGATGTAGAAGAAGAATATACTGGAGATACTGCAGATATAAACACAGAAGCAGAACAAGCTATCTTAGTTGAAATTCAAGATGCATTCGCAATAGACCCTGAAAATGTAGAAGAAGCTCAATCAGCTATAAGCGAACAAATTGCAGAAGATGCTGTAGACGCTGAATCAGAAGCTGAAAGAGACGCATTCGCAAACGTATCAGAAATGGCAGACGTTAATATAGCTGGTTCTGAGGATGAAGAACCTCATTATGTTCACGAAGGTGAAGAAGTAAGACCAGGTGTCGTATCAGAAGCTACAGAAAGTAATCACGTAGATTTACACAAATTCGTAGACATTGCTTTCAAATCTAGATAGAAAAAAGTTATAAAACAGATACCTATATATTATTAGGTAGTTCAATTAAACATAAGATGTATTCCACACCCTAATTATTTTTAGTAGTTAGGGTGTGTTGCATTTTATTACGTCCTGTGGTATGTAGACCTAAAGTACAATATCAATCCAGCTTTACAATAGTATCGCACATTGATGTACTGTTAGAGACACTTTATCAGGGGGCTGTTTAATATAATAAACTGTCACAAATAAATATAATATAAAGGAGGTGATTATTATGACAGGGAATATGAACGGAAATATTCTATGCATGACGAATCTGCATAAGGGCGTATTAGACAGCCCCCATAGAGAATTCTCTACGGGCTGGGTACGCATATATCAGGAGATATGTTTTGCTAGTTATTTTCGTTATGGAAAAACAGGCAAGCTAAGGCGGGAGCCTTAATGCGTACCCCGTTATCGTTTGATAATGTATAAAAAGCCCGTAGAGAATTTTTTTATATTAAAAAAAGGAGATAAAATATGGATAAAAGAGTTAAAGATGAACGTCTTGAATTTACTATTGGAAAAACTAATTTAGAAGTGTCGATATATGAACACGATATAGGTATTAATGTGTTATCTATTCACGCTGAACATATTGATAAATATTCTGATAAGAACAACTATGAAACTTTACTAGAAGATATACGTACATTTACTAACACAAAAGCTTGCTAGTATATTAGCATCAAATAGTATAGATATAGTAGGAGTTCGTAGTAAAAACCACATCTTATAATTGGTGTAGTTTATCATTCTATGTAGACCATTTAGATAATATAAATGCTTTTAAAACACTCTTTAAAAAAAGCTCAAGAACTTGCTCTAGATAATGGTCTAATACCATTTGGAAGTGAATTCAGTAGTGTTACAGTATTAGAGTACCAATCAGCTATAGACTCTCTTAATAGCATCGTAGCAAGAATGTTATCAAGAGGTTATGAACTTGCTATTCAAGATAGCAACGATTTGTTAAATACAGGTTATAATGATTTATGTGAAGAATATCAGGAGGAAGCTGAAAATGAAGAATAAGAAACATATTGATAAAGATAAGAAAGTTATTTTAAATAAAGAAGTTCGTGATGCTGAATTCGATTACGACAGATACTATGATGATTTAAAGAAGACTGTAACTAAGCATTTAAGTATACCGAGTTTATTTAGAAAGGGGAAATAGCTATGAGTTTATGTTTTAGAAGTTTTAGTGAAGGTGACGCTGAAGATTATTATGGAAGTATTGATGCAGCCGAACATTATAACAGAGGGTATTATGATGGACAAGAAGATGCTAGAAAAGAAAATGAGGGAAATTTAGACAGAGCTTACAGAAAAGGATTAGAGGATGGACGCAAGAAAACTTTTAGAGAAAAATTAATGAAAACGTTATTTGATTTATTTGGTGATGATATAGCTGTAGCATATTTGGATACGATGTGTTGTAGGATAGATGAACAAAGCGTCGATAATGACGCTAATTTAGAACCAGAACTAGCGGATAATATAGAGGAGTCCTCTTCTGATGATAGTTTAGATGATAAAAATATTAAAATATGTAAACTCAGAGAATGCGGCAATAAATGATATCATTCATAGTGAGTTTAGTTCATATGGTTCTATTACTTTAAAAAGATAAGGGAGAAGATAAATGAAGACATGGGATATATTTAGATTAGTATTATCGTTATCAGGCCTTTCTAGCGATATATAATTTAAGACAGCTTTATAAAAATAACTAAATATGACAAAGCTAGAGCTAAAGCTTTTGATGAGAGTTGTAAACTAATGGAAGCTTGTATAAGGATATTCTACAAAAAGCATGGAAATGAAGAAGGTGCTGAATTAGATAGCTACGATTTATCTGATGAAGAAAAACTTAGATATGAAAAAAATAGTTATTGATAAAGATTTGACTGTAGAATTGATATCTTTAAATTATTTTTAATACTTTGGAATAAAAAGGAGTGATGTGTGATGAAACTAATAATAATAAATACTGGAATATGTACAACGACTATTAAAGGAAAAAGAATATTTTCAAGTTGGTTTGACTATACGTGATAGAGAAACTGACGACGGTTTATTAGAAGTTCATAGAACATTTGCATGGAATTATGAGAAAGATGATTACGAAACTACGTTTAAAAATGTACTTATACACAGATAAAGCTTTTAAACATAATAAAAAGACGTTAGGTTTATAAATATTATATCATCTTATAATGCTGATGATAATGAATTAGAATTCGATTTAGATGATACAGATTTAGAAGAACAAATGCTAAAAGAATTGAAAAAGAGATATTATGATAATATGTATCTATCAGAATATAAGATGGGACATACTGCTTATTAAAGGAGGTTTATGTTAGAATTTTTTTAAATTATGTAATAACAGTACACAAATACGTGTACATTATCTCAATACTACTCATTGTAGTAGTATTGGGGTATATATTTTTTAATAGGAGGTAAAGAATGTGAGAATGCTTGACTATGATCATGGTTTTGAGAATGTTGATGAGGATGAATATGACTACTATTCACGTGCGTTTAGTTATGATTATGGATTATATAATGATGATAATTACATTAGAGAATCTATAAAATTTCAGGTCGCTAGACCGCCTGCAGGATTAATGGAGATAAGGTCATATGAAGATAGTAGGTCGCTGTTTAAACGCGTTATAACAGCCATAGGACGCTTTGTAGTGGGTACTATAAAGTTTGTGATTAAATATGCTGTACTATTAGGAATATGGACAGCATTATTTATATGGATTAATCATATAACTGTACAAGACCCAACAGTAGAAGCATTTGGTAGAATGATTATAGAATTAATCTATAGATTTAAATCATTTATATTTAATTTATTTTTAGGAGGTATTGATTATGGGATTATTTTTCTGAAACAGCTGAAGAAATGGCAATGAAAAACATATGATGATGGATATAAAGAAGGTTATAAAGATGGACTTTCTGAGGGAAGTAAAGGAGAAGAAAAGAATTATATGAATATAACAGTAGATTTAAGTAAAGAAACGTTAAACCGTTTAGTAAAAATATGTGATGAAGAAGATATTGGAATAATAGAATATGTAGAAAAATTGATAGAGAAAGCGATAAAACCAGTAGAAGCTGTATGTAGTTGTGGACATTGTAGCTGTGACGAAAATGAACAAGAGCCACAAGAAGAATCAGACGTGGAAGATATCCCAGAATATACTCTTGTAACGTATCATAAAGATGTAGTTAAAGGATTTGACTTAAGCGGAGAAGAAGCTAAACCAGTTATGCACGTTATATATGATATAGAAGTTGGAAAACGTAAACTTAAGATACATCCATATGCAATGCATGAAGAAGATATGAGTGATGAATATTTACCTAAATGGGTATCTGCTCAATATTGGGTAACTGGTTCAAATGATAAAAACTTGTAATGTGCATTTTGATATAAATCCAGATGATGCTAGATTAATACATAATGAAAGAGTTTTTGACTGTATTAGAAGAGATAGCAATAGATATAGCTAGACTTTATCTAAATGATGCTCCATTGATGAACCCAATATCATACATCTCATCAAAAACTTGTAATGTATGCTATACATGCTCAATAGGAAGTCTGACAACCTTTACTGTATAAAATAGTAAAGGAGTGTGAAACAGATGGCAATAAATAAATACGTTATAGCTGATATCTATAACAAGAAGTCAGAGAAAGACACGGATATATTAGCACAAGAAGCTATTAATACTTATATTAATAAAAATATATCCGTGCTTACTGACGGACTTATAAAGCAAACTCCAATAATATCTACCAATACGCAATTATCTATTAGTAAATATTATAACATCACTAAAGATGACTGGAGTCAAATACAAAAAGTCTAAAGAGTTCTTTAAAGTTAAAAAAAGCTTTCATCTGACATAAAGTTCGGACTTATTATGAGCTATGCCAGAACTAGAAAGCCTATATTTATAAATTTCTTATTTTTTTAATTTTTTTATACTGTATCGTTAAAGACATTCTTCCCAAATGGAAGATTCGATAAACATATAATGAAATATACAGTAGATAGTGCCGATGCACGTACAGATTTTTAAGAAGTTCAACTATAATCTTTTTATTAGTATTGAATAAGAAAGTAGAAACTTATATTAATAGTGATTTAAAGAAATTCCCAAAATACCCTACAGATGCTCAACTTGTATCTGTAATGCAAGCTTGTAGAACTAGAGTATACGATATGATGAAGATTATAGCTAATAAATATTATGAAAACTTTAACGACCCAGATTTAAAAATACAACTTCGTTACAGTACAAATCTAGATGGAACAGACGATTTAGAAATATCATCTGGAGTATTTGAAACTGTACGTTCTAAAGCCGTAGATAACTTATCATACGTTTCTGATAAGTATTTACAAGCAATATCTCTTTCATCTATGAATAGAGATAAGATAAGATATAGACTTGTATTTATGAATAAATGGGAAGATGTATTCGGAAGTTTATCAAAAAGTATCCAATCTAATGTTAAAATGAATGGATGACTAGAAATAAAGATAATATGACGTTAAAGAACTTCAGATTAAACTTTGTAAAGCAATTTACAGCACCAAGAAATATTGATGAAATAAGAGATGAAATTGATATGATAGTGTTTGAGATGCTTAAAGATAAGTCTGATGATGAAAAAGAAGACTTATAATAAAAATAGAAATGGCTAAGTACATTTATAAATATCTGCTACTAAATTTACACTACACTGCACTTATGATTAAATAAAAGGAGGAATATAAAATGCTTAGATATGATAAAGAACAGAATAAAAATATTCTTCAATGATGTAGAGTACAAAATGCAAGGTAAAATAATTACAGTATCTGCTAAAGAAGATAGTTTAGTAGTGGTTGTAAACGAATTCGGCCACATTAATATGTACCAAATCAGTGAAGAAGATGGCGAAATTAAATGTCTTGGAATTGGGGTGAGCTAATATGGACTATTCTGTTACTGACGAAGAATTACAAAAATCAATAAAGAATACTTTAGACATATTTGAAATGTTAGACCCTGATAACTATCTTAGAGTTAAAGATGATATGGAAAGTATGACTAGAGAAGAACTTATAAATTTTTTTGATTAATCCAATACAAGTTTATTTCGACCCTGGTAACGAAATAAAAACCATCTATATTAGATAAAGTTATATCTAAAGAGAAAATAATTATAACAGAGCCAGTTGAAATGAAACATATATCAATGAATAAAGATGGTAAAGGAGTTATTACCAGAAAATCACTTTACTATACTTCCTTTATACGCTAGAGCAAATCAACAAATAGCGATGAAGGAAGGTAAAGCAGCTTCTGAAAAATATCACAAGAAATATTGCAGGGCAAGTTACAGGTAAAGCAGCTAAGTCTGGGCAATTCTCAGATGCTGAACTTACTGTTACTATAGGACACGACGTTAATAATATAATGCGTGAACTGATGGGCCCAGCGTCTCATGACTTAGTAAGTAAAAAGAAATGAAACAGTCTATAATTAAAACTGAGAAGTTTCTTTTAAAGAACTTAACTGATAATGCTGAGAATAAGAAATCTCTTTAGATATTTCTCAGAAATACTTAAAAGTATGGATATAGACACAGATTTAGTAGAACCACCTCAACGTTGGTAAAAGTATAACAATAAAAAGTGTAAGTATATAATAACTTTATTATGATACTTGACGTAAATCAAAAGATCACGGAATGTTTGCCCTCATCAGAGAATTCTGAGAGACTAATACATTCATTTTCTTTACCTCTAAATCGGACTGGGATTTGATTCCCAGTCTAAACCATATTTTTACGCCATTTTTTATACACAATAAAAATATGTTAATATTAAAATATGGAGGAGATAATGATGATTGATGAAGTGATAATTGATTTATGCGAATACTCTGAAGACGAAATAAAAGAGTTCTTACTGTTTGATGACGTCTTTAAATATTATGAGATGGGACATGAATTCGATTTACAGAAGATTACAGCCAGTGATAGATTCTGGTATTTTAAAAATAATTATGATATATCTCGTATTTATAGAAAATACCTGAATTTTTGCAGAAGAATACAAAAAGAAACTATACGTATATTCTTTCAGTGTTCATAAAGATAATGTTATGATATCTAAAGCGGTTATAAAAAAACTCAATAGATGTAATGTCTTATGATGTTCCGCTTAAAGATATATTTTGAACCAGAAGAGGATTATGATATAGCTAGAATGAATGAAGATATAGCATATATATCAGCAGCTGTAAGATTATTCATTATAATAGATTTTTAATAATTATATAAAGGAGAAGGAAAAATGGCAGAAAAGAAGAAGACATTGAATAAGTTTATCCCCACAGGATTTACGACATTAGATATAATGTTTGAGAAAACATAAGAAACCCTGATACGTTTCAATTAGAGTATATGAATAGAGGGTTTGAATTAGGAACACAAGGAATACTTGCAGGAGATAAAGGAACAGGGAAATCTACACTTGCATTAGACGCAGCTGCATTCGGTATCAATATAGGATTTCCGTGTCATAAGATTATAATAATAGATGCGGATGGAGAAGTATATAAAGAAAAACCGTATTATGAACTTATCATCATTAAATGAAGAACAAGTTAAGAAATACGTTAAAGTATATCAAGAAGACGTTATTGAAGAAATATACGATATACTTGCAAAAAGAAAGTCAAGAATATACTGATATGAATTATAAGCCTGTAGAAGTCTATAATCCTATTATAGATAGAAAAGTAAAGATGATGCCGTATGTTGTAGTAATTATAGATACTGTATCATCTTTTAAGAGCATCTGTTTATAGTGGAGATAGTACTATTAAAGGAGCTAAAGATACATTCTCTCCTGAATCTTATCTTGGAGACTTCAATAAGCTTACCAGATTATGTAAAACTATTCCTGGATTATTTGAAAAGAATGTTGCATATATTTGGGTAGCTCACTTGAAAGAAAATAAGAACTTAAATGGACAAATAGAAAGAGACTTTAAGTCAGCTCCAATAGATAAGAAGATATCAGCTCCATTATTCTTAAAGCAAAAAGCAGCTTGGGCATTAGTATTATACAAAACAGTAGATACTACCGACAGAGAAAAGTATGCTCAAAAGGATAATATCATTACAAGACTTAATTTGAACTCTTCTCTAAATGCGTACAGTTCTCTTGCTAGATTCTGGAAGAGTAGAACTGGAACAGAGGGAGCTACTATAACAGAATTACCAAATGTGCAAACTAAGTTTAACAGACTTTATAATCTTATTTTAGATTGTGATAACTTAGGAATATTTAAGAAAGCTGGAGGAATGTATCCATCTGCTGATATGCCACATATATTTAAAGATAGAGATGAAGCTTGCTCTAAAGAAATGAGTACGTTTAAAAAGAGAAGCTAAATGTATGGACGGGTACGATAGACCATTTAACTTAATGGAAGCTAGAATACTTATGGATTATGAGGGAGATAACATGGAACTTCTTCAAAGAAAGATAGACTTTATTTCAGCTTGTATGCAAAAATCTAGAAAGTAGATTAGGATATGAATTAGAAGTAAATAATAAATCTACTAAAGAGCTTGAGACTAATGCAACTAAACTTATGGGAATATTTAATATATTAGGAAAGATTAAAAAGAACTGATGTTCTAAATCCTGATGAGATTAATAGAGAGCCTACTGCTGCATTAGTAAGTGAAGAGATTGCTAATGAGGGAAATAATACTAACTATAATATAGATGAAGAAGAAGATGAATTTGATGAATAATATGGAGGCTCTATATGGGCCTCTTTTTATAAGGAGGATATGTTATGAGTGTAAAGATATCGGCACGTTTCTTTGATCGTAATCCATTTAACTTATTTAGAATGCTACGAACAGAATCTGAAATTAAAAATGCATTTCCAGAATGGGATTTGTATCCAGACGAAATGTATTGGTTCGATGAACAAATTTCAAGTGAACCTGATTGGGAACCTCATGGCGTTGATATATACTATGTACTTAGTATGCTTGAAGACAGGCATCATCTAATTGATGCGTTTAAAGAAAAGTTTAAAGACTCTGATTTCTTTAATAGATTTAAAGACAAAATGAGTGACAGCTTAAAAGCATACGTATTTAAATAGGAGGTAATGAATGGAAAAATAAAGATGCATTAAAGAATAAGTATTACTTTGAGTTTCTAGTAAACTTTATTAATAAAAATAGTAACGTTCTAGGAGAACACGATTTACGTAGCTTTTAATATTGAATACTTAGTTGCTTTTAGCTGAAGAATTTACTGATGATTTAAGTCATAAGTGGATTCTAAGCGATGAAAACTTTCAATATTTAAGTGAACTTGCAAAAGTACGATAATATTACTAAGAAAGAAGATACTAGATGTGAACATGATATAGTCTGTAAAGATAAAGAAGCGATAAAAAAATAAGTATTATACTAACTTCCTAATAAACTTTTATCAATGAGCATCGTACATACGCATCTTTCTGCTTTTAAATATTTTTTTACAATCGAAGAGTTAACTACGATTGCTACAAAATATGTTAAGGACTCAAATGATTTGAGCTATAAATGGGTTCTAAGTGACGAATACTCTGAATATCTAAATGAAATATCAAAAGACGATAAGACTTTACCTATGACTAGAGTTATTCTTCCAGATAATAAAAGGTTCTGGAAATGATATTGCAAAATGAAATATCTGATACATCTGACTTAAGTTCTTATAGTACAAAGGCATTATTTGATGAACTTATAAAGAGAGGCGGAGTGGAAGCTCATTGGTTAAATCCAGAGTCACATTATAGTTTAGATATAACACTCCCAGATAGCTGTCACGACTCTGTGCATTTTGATGGAAGAGGTCCTGTTTGGATTATATTTAATTACGATTAAAAGGAGACAAGAAATGAATTTTCAATTAATGAATGAAATAGCAACTAATGTTTGTATGGCGTTGCAACCATATAAAAAAACTATTTAGAACCATATAAACTAAAGAATATAAAAACTGTATCCTATTATAATAGAGGGACTTGACTGTATAGGAAAAGAGACCCTTACAAAAACGTATTAGAACAGAATTAGGAATGAAAGGATTTATAGTACAAACTTTAAGTTTTCCTAATTATGAATCTGATAGTGGTAAAGAAATATCTGCTATATTACACGGAGAAGATATAAAGAAAAAAATCCTCCAATGCTAATACAAAAACTTACTACGCTTATGGTAAGAAATAGAATGGAAACTCTTGTAGAGTTTGCAAATAAAAATGATGATGACGATAGTAAAGGATATACTGTAGTTTTTAATACTTGACAGATTCTTTCTATCCAATCTTGCATACAGCTCTACGCATTATGAAACTCAAGATGATTTATTAGAATTAGTACAAGGAAGCGGATTATATAATCTAGCTAAGTTTGAATCTGATATGTATTTTTGATTTCTTTTAATAATAATAACAGAGGAATTTCTATAATATGTTCTTATAATGAAAAATGATGATGACAAGTTTTACGATAAGAATGTAGTAGAAGCCATAGAAGACTCTCATAGAATACATAAAGAGTTCTTAGATAAAAAGAAAAATAAAGATAGTTATGAAACTATTGAGAAGCAAAAGAAAGTGTCTACTGTATATGATATAGTAGGAATAGATAAAACTTTTCATAAAGTAGAACATTATTTAAGATTTAGACCAATAGACACATTGGCTAAAGATACAACTAAAATAATAAAAGCTATAGCAGACTTAGTAGTATATGATGTAGCTGGAAGTAACGAATAAAAAGGAGAGGATTGCTTATGTTAAGAAACTATAATATTTATAGATTATTACTTATCGTTACAAATCATTTATTTATGGATGATGGTAGTTATGATAGAGAAGTTAATATGCCGTATATAAAAAGCACTAGCACATGTTCAGTGGCGTATGTCATATTTATCTAATCTGTTAGATAAATGTAACTGTCCACGTATAGCACAAGTTATCAGTGATTTTTGAAGATTTACTTTTTAGAAGCAGAGAGTTACTATACTACTCAAATGTATCCTGATATGCGTAAAAAGACTTCTAGAAATAGAAAAACAAGTACTTAGAGATACAATGTCTGAAGATATTAAAAGTGCTTATCGTATCGAAGTAGTTCAAGGTAGTGATGTACCACTTAATTCAGATACTTTAAAGTCTCTATTTTCTGTATTTCAAGTTATACCAATGCGTAATGAAGATGTAAATTATATATACACTGAATTTGAAGAAGAATATAAAGACTTACTTGATTCAGATAACCAAGTAGTATTACGTGAAGAAGATGTATATAAAATTATTAAAGCAGCAATGCATACAACATTTGATTTGGAGGAGGATAAATAATGGAAGATTTTGTTAAAAGAATGATTACTGAAAGAGATGAGTTAAAAGGAAAGAATTGATAAACTTGAAGACTTTATATCAAAAAGTAAAGAATGGGGATGCGACTGTATCAGAACCTGAGCTTGAGTTATTAGAGAGCCAATTAGAATATATGAAGAAATACTATATAGTTCTTGACACTAGAATAGGATTTCATATACTTACAACAATAAGTAATGAAAAGGAGACTGAAGATGAAAGTATATAATATTGGATATTTGCTAGCAGGAGTTTGTGTAAGACTTATTAATGAAAAAGAACTTTTCTTAAAGCATATGACTGACTATGATAGAGAAGTATTTGAAATATGTGCTGATAAGATTACTTGTATGAATATAATACTTGAAGCGAAAGGTTTCAGAAGAACAGCTATGGTGATGAATGATATCACCAAGCTTTTTAAGAGGAACACGTGACGTAACTAATCCTAGATTATTAGAAGAATTGTTACTTAAAAATAGAAAAAGCATTATTAGATAGAGGTATATATGATGATTTAACTTCTGCTATAATAAGAGATATTAAATATGGTAAAGTTAATGAAAATAGAATAGAATATAAATATTTATGGCAAGTAAGAGATTTATTTGAGATAGACTTCAATAATAAAGAAAAAAAGATATCGTGAATTAGAAAAATGTTATCAGAGATGTTCATGATGTAGATACCAGAGAATATCTATCTAATGATGAATTATCATCATTGCCTGCAGATACAGTTGGTGCTGTCTTATATTCTTACAACTTTATAGATGAAGACGTATTAATCAGACTAAAAAAATAACTTAATAGAAGATATGTTTCCAGATATAGTTTTATCTGAATAAACGTAATAAAATGCATTCCCCTCTTCGTTGAGGGGTTTACATTTTACTACGCCATTACTCATCAGAAGTTACTTTTTGAATAGTGGTATTTTATTACGTCTATTATAGTTTCTCTAGTAGCTTTTTCTGTGTAGTAAATATAAAACTAATGTCTTGAATTTTTATCTTGAATGTCGGATCTTCTATTTTTTTAGTAGCTCCAGCGATAACTTTATCTACTAATTTATTTAGCTTTTCTTCACTTTCAAGGTCTTCTTCAGAGACTTTGTAATGTTCCCACGCATATTTAACTTGAGAACCTAATAACTTGTGTAGACTTTTACTTGGTTTGATGAACGTCATATAGATACCGATTACCACAGCTATAAGTATAACTATATATACCCAATAACTAGATAAAGCGTTAACTATAGCAGCGTATCCACTTTCACCAAAAATGTCTTTCAAGTTTTCTTTTTACGAATTCCATGATCGCATTCCTCCTTTTCTATAAAAAGATGTAATATAATATATTTGTCGGAAGAGCAAGAATGCTAGATTGTTATTCTAGAAATTCTTTTTCAGATATTAGAAGATGTCTTTATTAAACACCTTTCTAATACCTATTCTAAAGTCATTCATGTAACTCATATACATGCTTATCTTGTTTTCAAGCTTTTCATAAGCCAAGTCATACTTAGCTCCATCAAAAGCTTTTATAATACTGATTAAAAGCAGCTTCCATTTTACTATATTTATCTTCTGCTAGAAGATTCTTAAGAGCTTTAAGTGTTTCAATACACTTATCTAACTCTTCATTTGTAACTTTTTTTCAATTCAATAAATCTATCAACTTTTTTTCTTCAGCCATACCATTTTTCTAATAAATACTCTCTTTGTTGATCTAATTTTTGACATACTAATCACCTCCCTAAAGTGATACATCCATATCCTGTCTAATTTGTATGTCGTGACAGGGGACCAAATTTATATATATTTTTATTATTTTTATTTGTATACTTTATTATATATAGCTAAAATTTAGTTAAAAAAATTACTCAAAAATAGCCCAAACAATAGATATATGTAAAATATCAATAAATAAAAAAAGGAGGAATATAAATTGATAGATAAACTTAATAGTTATGAAATTAGATTTCACGAAGAATATAAAGAAGCTATTATGCTAGTTTCTAATATATTCAAAGAAGCATTAATAGACTTAGCTAAGTTAAAAGATCGTATAGCACAATCTGATGATAAAGAACGTTGTCATAAAGATGTAGTTATGGATGAGTTTAGAGATAGACTATCTCCAAATATATTAAAAGCTTATAATAGAAGATAGTAAAGAAGGTTGCTTATCTGTTTTAGATTATGAATGTCGTTGTGTACGTCATGCTAGAATAGGAGTAAACGTATATGGTAATCCTAAGTACGGAGAAATAGGACACGACTATAACGATATCGTTAGAGATATGCAAGAATCGGCTGTAGTAGGAGAAAACGAAACAGGATATGATATAGATAGAAACTTAGCTGTATTTATCTATGATGGAAATAAGACATTGCTTTCTGGAGAAGAGTATGATACTAATAACGTAGTAATACTAGATGTATCTGCAACATTTATAAGAATGCTTTCTATTAAAGATAAGTTTGGAGTAGCGTATGAAAATCTAGTGGAAGATATACGTAGATGTATACTTTCTAAAAATAATCGCATATGGATATAACATGAGAACTTGCATACACTTATATTATAATAAATTCCAGTACGATAAAGATTTCTTTAATGATGGAGATGTTGTAGCGTTACTAGAACTTACTCTTGCTAAATGGGCATATAGCGTTGCTAATAACCTTACATCGTTTAAAGAATATGGTGTTGATTTAAACACTCTTATGGATTACGCTAAAGCAGAAGCACAAGTGGACTTAGGTTCTAAGAAAGTAATGAATCTAGTAAACTTAGGAATGTCTAGACTTAGATCTAGAGATTATCTAATGAGACGCAGTATAGATAAATATATAGACCATTTTAAAGAAGAATGTTCTAATAGAGCCAGAACTGTCCATAGTAATCCATATGCTATGAATATGCCGATGAAAACATATCGTCAAATTAAATATCGTAGACATGAACATGCTGGTGTAAATGAGGGTATGCTTATAAGTGCATTTGAGTCTTTTTTCCCGAAGAAACCAGCAGCGTTTACTATGGCTGGAATAGAAGCGTATGTTAAACCTACCGACCCTAAGTTTGCTGAGTTTAGAAGAAAAGAAAGACAAAGTATCTTAGCAAAACTTACTTCTATAGAAAGAAGAAGATATACTGACTTAGAGAATGATTATATTATGCTTAAGGCAGAAGTAGCAAATGCTCATAGCCAAGATACACAACACGTATTACTAAAAAGATGTGCTATGCTCAGAGACGTTATAGAACTTGAACTTGATAGAACTAATAACGAATATTTGGCAACTATACTTCTAGCTCTTTTCTTCAGATATATTTGCTATGCAAAAATTCATTATCAGATAGAAATATATTTAAAGAAAGAAATACTAGATTATACGGACAGTTAAAAACTACAAATAAGTGGGATTATTAATATGGGGATTTTATATCCCCATTCTCATTTAAAAATTGGAGGTAGTATGAGAAATAACTTAATGCAAACATTGCCTACAGAACAAGCTGTCGCCTTTATGAGACATATGCATTCTGTAGGAATTGACCAAGACCAAGTTATACTTATAGATAAATATGACTACAGAGGATATATGGAATATCAACAGTCTGTTATAATAGAAGCAAAGAAGAATCATGAGTATGAAGAGGATATGAATGAATTATTGAATATATCTGAAGATGAATATAATTTATATAAAGAGATGTTTGAAGAAGTTTTTAATGCCTTTGTAAACGAAGGAGGACTTTTCAGATGATAATGAATTTAAATTTCCGTATAAAGAAATATTTAATGGAAACTTTAATAGACTGGATAAAACAAAACTTACTGAAGAACAAAAAAATAAAGTTTAATGTACAGGGATTATTAGACGAATGTTATGATATATATTATGACCCTGAACATAAGATAACTATTCCTTTATATTATGATTATAGTACGACTAATGAAAGCTTTGTGGCTTTTTGCTCTATCTTTAGAAAAAAACTTAAAGAACGTACAGGAATACAACTTAATCATAATCTTCCTTTGATACTATTTAATAGAAATCTTATGGGGCAAGATATGCATAGTCCTAGTTTAGCTCCAGAACTACAAATAGCAGCTGCTGTAGAAATGAGACAGAATATGATTTTCTATATGCGTGAATGTGCTAGAATGGTAGATGGTAAAGGGAATAAAATGCAATATCAAATGACTATAGGAACTTGGACTATATTATGGCTTTATTGCCAATGTTTCAATACATTCAGATGTGCTCCTCGGCAAGTAGGTAAAACTACAGATATAAACTGTGTTAGTGGAGGAGAATTTGCAGCTGGTAGTGAAAATACTAAAATACTAGTGGCTCACTTTAAGGCAGAAGATGCTGGTAAAAACAGAAAGATGATGATAGACTTTGCAAACCTCATGCCTGCTTTCTTAAAGTTTCATAATGTAGTAAAAAAGATACAGAAGAATAAAGAGATGTGGGAAGTAGGACCAGATATGACTCCGTCTCCTAAATCTAAATATATAAATAATGTATTCAGAAGTAACCAAATTATGATAGCATCAGCAGGTACAACAGAAACTACTGCAGAACGTGTTGGACGGGGAGAAACTTTTGAATTTGGTATAAATGACGAAATTACTTTCGTACCACACGCTATTACAATGACTACTGCGATGCAACTTGCAAACTCTACTGCAAGAATGCGTGCTGAGAAAGCTAATAAAAGATACGGATTACACTACATGTCTACTGCTGGTAAACTTAATACTAAACATGGACGTGAAATGTATGACTTTATATTTAATAAAATGTAGATTCGATATTAAGCTATTTGAATATTCATATGAAGATTTATGTGCATATTTAAAAACAAATGGTAAAAAGAACTTCTTTAATGTTCAATATGGATATAAAGAAATGGGATTTGGTGAAGATTGGCTTGACCAACGTATAGCTCAAACTGGAAAAACAGAGCATTTATTAACGTTAGTAAGAGAAACTGTACGTAGATACAGAAAAACTGTACAACAAAGAAATCGAATTGTGGAAACCCCAGCTAATGTACTACAACATAATACCGTGTTAGGTATAAATGTGAATGCGACGAAAGAGATACATTAGATGAGATATGGTAAACCTAAGTCCCGTTCCATCAAGAAATGGGTAATCCGCAGCTAAGCTCGAAAGAGAAAGTCCAACGACCATCCCTCGAGGGGAGTACACACAAGCGTGGAAGTGGTTTCGCCTAAGTCCTATTCAGGATATGGATAAGATAGTCTGTGCTTGTATGAAAGTACAAGAAGTTCATAAGAGAACTGCATAAATAGTAGCGTATTTGACGTGAACACTCTTTCATTTTTATCTACAATTACCTCTGTAAAGGAGGTGAATATGTAATGTACTTAACTATTAAACAACGAATAAAGTTGCCAAAAGAAGAAATTGCTCAATTAAAATACCATCGTCATATAGCTATTTGTACAATGAAGTTATATTTTGCATAGACATTATTATATTGACAATGGAATATTTTTATCCCATACGGATAGTTATCGTATGCTTAAAAATAGTCCTAATTATAAAATTCTTAATAGCGACATATCACAGCAGCTATTAATGGACGTAGAGGATATATTTAGGGATATGACAAACTATTAACTCTGAAATATAAAGGTAATAAATGGGTTAAGAAAAGTCAACTACCCAGATATTTACCTAAAGATGGTTATTATAGATTATGTGTCGGCTTAATTAGACTATATCCAGATTATTTTATGGTACTGTACAGCCTTTCGTTTATTAAAAATATCCAAGAATATTTATTAAAACACCGCCTGTATTAAAAATAAGATAGTAAAGAGATAAGAATAGTTCCAAAGTATAATGCTACCAAATTTGAGATACATTATATTTACGAAGCTGACTACAAAAATCTACAGCTAAATAAATCAAATGCACTAGCAATAGACCTTGGTGTAGATAATTTATGTACATGTGCTACTAATACTGGAAAAATCTTTTATAATAGATGGTAGGAAATTAAAATCTATCAATCAGGATATTATAAAGAATTGCAAGATTACAACAAATAAGCAATAAACAAAAACACAAGTATGACTGATAAAATGAATCAAATATCATTTAACAGGAAAAATAAATCATCTGATTATATTTATAAAGCTGTAAATTATATAATAAACTACTGTAAAGATAATGATATAGGTACAGTTGTATTAGGGTACTCTGATACATTTCAGTGTAAAACTAATTTAGGAACCGCTAATAATCAAACTTTTGTGACTATGCCTTTCGCACAGGTTTCTAAGTTTCTATCTATATACACTTATCTAAATGATATGTCTTATTTTAAACAGGATGAAGCATATACTCTAAGGCATCTTTCTGATAAAGACCCTCTACCTAATTATGGTGATACTAATATACCTGAGTTTTCTGGCAAACGTGTTAAACGTGGTCTTTATAGAACCAAAAATGGTTATGAATTTAATGCTGATGTAAATGGAGCATTAAATATATACGTAAAAGTAACGTTGTAAGCCTTGAGGGCTTTTATACGCTAGAGGCGAAGTGGATACGCCTATAAGAATAAGGATTGAATAGAAATATTTAATCAAACTTCTTATGAAATGAAATTCAGGACCGAAATTTTGATGGACTGGCTGGATGTTGACAGTTCTGCTTTTACTAAATCAAAAGCAAATTGGACGTATTTCTACCTTAACTAAATCTCAAGCTATGGATACATTTATATTTGATAAGTTCTTTTCTATAACATTCTTTCCACAATTTGCTAATGAAGACTTCTATACATTTATAAATAGATATCAAACTATAGCTATTGGAGTAGACTTAGCACACGGAACTGGAAACGACAGTACTGTATTCTTTGCTATAGATATGGAAAGTGGAGAAAAAGCTTTTTATGTTTAAATCAAATACCTTACGACTTCTGAAACTACAATGTTTATTAAGAAGTTTATTCCATTCCTAAAAAGAATCTAATCCTGATTTAAATATAATACTAGCTATAGAATTAGAAGGTCCTGGACAATCTGTAATTCCAGACTTAGCAAAAGACCCGTTTATAGAACCTCTTCTATTTGGAACTAAGAAACTATTCTCTTCTCACGCTGCAGACGTATTAGTAAAGAGTACAACTAAGAAACTTGATTATGCATCGTACTTATCGTACGGTATTAAAGAAAGAGAAGTAAGAGAATACCTATATGAAAAACTTTTATTTGAACTTGTAGATAAATATCCATATGCATTTTTCACATCCTGAAGCTCTTAATCAACTTTCTACATTATACAGAAAGAATACTGGAAGAATAGACCATAAGCCAGGAGCTCACGACGATATACTTATTGCGACTCTTATAGCATACAGTCTTATATTTAACACTGACTTCAGAAAGCAAGTAGGAGAGCAATTCAAATTCTATGTAGATATGAGTAAAATTAAAATGGTATCTGTAATGCAAAAGTATGAATATGTTTACAAATGAGTATGCTAACTATACTAAAGATGAGGGAGAAGTATCTTATGTATTAGTTCCGACTACGATAAATGGAAAACAGTATACAAATGTAGAGATATATAAAGTTAAAAATGGACGTAAAGTTAAACTTTCTGGAGAAGAATATCACTATGAACTTAACTACGGAGCTCTTAAAGATGTTCCTCAAATACACGAAAGAGAAATGCCTACATATTTCGACTTCGTACAAGAAGAACAGCATAGAGCTAATAAAGGAACCAGAGATGTGTATGGGGTTAAAAATAAGAATAAATGGTTTGATATGAAAGCTAAAATGTTTTTAACTTTTTAGCTACAATCATAAATGTAAATCTAGTAAAAGTCATATAGATTTTTATAAATAGTTATAGTAATTCCTTTTATTTACTAGATTTGTTATTATGTTGGATAGATAAAATTACGCAGCTTCTGACTGCATCATTTTATCTAACGTTTTAAACACTTCTTTATCAGAACTTTTAAGCTCCAATAAATAGTCTATATCAAGATCTACATAATCTTTAGATATAGCCTGAACGTGTTTGATGTATTTTCTAATTTCTCCAGTAACTCTGGAGTCAGAACTAATGACCTTATTGAATTCTCTTAATAGATTAATCCAATATTTTAACATTAAATCTTTAGCATCAGTGGACATAATTATCACCTCGAATCGAATTATGATATTTATAACCAGAAATCTATATGACTGAGTGATAATATATAGTTATCGTAATATTTAATTTTTTTAGTACAACATAAATGTGAGAATATATTATGATTTAAGATATCTAATAAATGATAAAATGTGCAATAATTATCACAAATACGATTATTTATGATAATATGTGTTTAGGATACACACGGGTGTCTAATAGGTTTATTATAAACTCATATGCATCATTATCTGATACTTTTTAAATCATTTAAATACGCAATATTCAAATGAGGATTAAATATATCAGAAGAATCAATTTTGTTATTGATATAATCTTGTGCTATCAATAATTCCCTTGACGGTGGGATATTATTAGCAGCATTATACCCTAACGATGTTATTAAATCCATTGATAAGATTCAATAAACGTTCAGTATTATCTATCATAGGTATCACCTCATTTCTAGATATAGATTATAAATATAATATATTCTCACACTAATAATATATAATTATCGCTGGAGTAAATCTGGCGATATGCATTTATTTACGCCATTTACGAAAAATAAAGAGCTCCGGAGAGCTCAATATTTTATTTAGAAGACATGGCAAGAGTCTTAATTGCCACACCTAATCAATAGAAAGCATGTCTAGGGTTCACTAGACATTAGACCTTCTATCAAATCCATAGTTTCTTTTTTCATCTCTTACTATGTCTACTGCCATAGTATCCTTCATAGTTGCCTTATATTCTATTCCAAGACCTTTCACTAATTCTGGATTCATGTCAAGTCTCTCCATAGTCTTTCCCACCAATGCTAATAGTTCATACTTTTTCATAATTCTTTCCTCCTAATGTTTTAATGTTATTTGTTTCTATATATCTATGATATATAGTTAATTTTTTATAAAAAAATCCACTACAGAACCATCCAAACAACTTGATATGTAACAAATAATAATAGAAAAGGAGGTTAGTTATGTATAATTTAGCAGAATATACTTTAGTAAAACGTTCCGCTTATATAGTTGAAAAAGCATTAGAGAGAGCTATGACATATAGATCTTTTAATCAAGGTTATATGCAAAGCTTGACTTATAGCACGTTTCCGATAAAAGAGAATTTCTACGAAATACAAAAAGATATTTGAATTTCTAATTCAGGCTATATATCCAGGAGTTTCTATTAAAAGATTTGTATCAATTAATACAAACATAAGCGTAAAAAGCTATTCCAATTACATTGATAGAAATATTTGAACCATTTCATACATACGTACCAGTAACATTTACACAAAACGCAGTGTTAGCTATCTCTAGTTTTTGGAAATAGTGTTACAGAAGAATTCAATAAAAATAAATATTTTTGGTGAAATAATACCAATGACAATTTTAGAAAATATGACTAAAAATGATATTATAAATGTTTTTAGATAAAAAAAGTTACAGTAGAAGACCAAACATTTACAGTACAAGAAATAATAGTTATGCTTATTGAACAGTTTGCGATTGGTACGAATGATACTGATAAAGTATTGATAGATAACTTCGATATAAAATCAGCATTAGATATTCAAGAAATAAGCGTAGAGAGTGCTATATTTAAACACGTTTCTGAAAGATTTGGTGTAGAGTCTATACTAGAACTTGACAGAGCTCACGAAGAAGATGTTATAAGTCCTACTGATTTCTTGCCTATGCAAATAGAAGTAGATGGACATAGCAACTTTGTGTATCTCAATTCTGTAAAAGGAAGACTTATGGTATCTAGGTCAGAAGGCGTAGTAGATAATAGTATTATCACTGTCAAAGTTCCTGAGAGTGCTACGAATACTATATTAATGGAATTAGATTCTTGCTGTTATTTTGATTACGACGCACAACTTGTAATTGAAAAAATGGATGGAACGATTATAAGAGAAGAATTATTTAACTGGGTTTCGTTGAACGAAGATGTTGATTATGCATTACGTTCTATTGGAACAGAAGGTTTCGTTGGAAGTATGAAAGATGCTTATACTGCAATAAAGATATTCGGTATAAGAAAAGGTTCTATATTATATCATGTGTTTATGAATATCACAAAACTTCCACGTAAGATAATTGGATATTTATGGCAAGCAATTAAGCATGCTCTTAAATCTAGAAATCAATTAGAAAAGAACAGATGTTAGATTTCCAAGAAAAACTTCTTAATGACGAATTCGATATAGTTTTTAGAAAAGATTAAGATGCTTGGAGAAAACTCTGTTAGATCATGGATATGGACTGTATTATTAGGACCAATATACTTCTTGCCATTTATGTATATACTTAAACGTAATGCAAATAGGCAAATAAAACTTAGAGCTATAGAAAGACTTGAATTTAAAATAGACGGACTTCTTGAAAGGCATGACCAAAAAAATTGGAATATGCTAAAAATGAAGGAGACCCGGAAACTGTTGACAGATTATTAGCTGAAAAGCATAATATGGAATTTGCAAGACTTAAGCTCATAGAATTTAAAAGAGATTTAGTTCAAAAAGACAGAATAAGATACATGACATTTAATAAAGACCTATCAATGAACGGACGTCAACGTATAGACGCTCTTATGCAAAGTGGTTCTTATTTCAACATAGGACATAGCGGAGGAAAAGGATATACAGTTGAAACTAGATTTGGAGGCTCAGATTTCTAAGGAGGAGGTTAAGATGTCTTATGACAACATATATAAAAAACTTATGGCTGGCTATAATTGCGATGATCGGACTATGGATAATCAAGATACAATCTCGGAAGTTAGTTTACAGACTTATCAAATTGGAAAAAGAAAGTTCAAGCTCATATGAAAGACTTGGAGAAACAAAATACAAACCATCAAGCATAGATTACAGTTTAGAAGCTGTGGAACTTATGTATCCTAAAATGGACTATTGCTTTAGAAGAAGATAATCCATTTGACGGATTCGGAGAAGATAGCGGAGGAGATGATAACTCTTCTGACGATAGCTCTGATGATAGTTCTGGAGGAGATGACTGGGGAGATTGGGGTTCTGACGACTCTAGTGGCGGAGACGATAATCCTTTTGGAGGAGATGATTCAGGAGGAGATAGTGGAGGCAATCCATTTGACGATGGAGGAGACGACAGTGGCGGAGATTTCTTTGGCTCTTCAGATGACAGTTCAGACGACTTCTTTGGAGGTGGCGATGATGATAACGAAAAGAAACAAAAGAAGAAAGTGATAAAACTAAATAGAAAGAAGACTATTGAAGATGAACATGATATGAATAAGCAAGTTAGAGCAGTCTTTCCTAAAAAGATTTCTAGAACTTCAAGATATAATAAAAGCAAATATTTCTATGTGTGAAAGAGTAGTAATACAAGATTCAGAACATATAGAGCTATTTGACCAAGTAATACAAGAATATAATAGACTGGGTGATATTGTAGATGAATATCTGAATGTAATCATAGATAAACCGCATGATGACATATTCGCTACATATTTTTTTCTATATATGCAAACTTATCTAAGCTAAAAGATATCTATAATGAGCTAGTAGGAAATGTAGAAAAAAATCCAGCAAGTAACAACATTAGTGTCAAATTATAACGATGAAGATGATGAAGGAGGTGATATATAAATATGAATGAAAGAATATATATGGATGATTTCCACTACGAGTCATATGCTAATATCAAGGAGGCGTTAGAAAGCTGGCAAGAATATACCACGAATTCAAGCATAGAAGTTTCTTACGAACTTGACTCTCAAGTTGATTTCGACGGTCTATCATCTATAATAATGTTTGACGAAGAAAGATTACAAGAAATAATAGGAACAGAAGGACTAAAAGGACAAAGTTAAAAAAATATGGCGTCTAGAGTTAAGTCTAATTTGGGATTATGGATAAAGAAATTTATAAACTTCTTTTTTTCGGATGGATTATCAGATTCTTCAAAGGAATAGTAAATATCCGTAAGTCATTGAAATCTGGATTTGACAAAGCGAAAGCTTATATAAAGAAAATGGACGAAATGAGTTCAAAACTAGGAAAAGAATTCAAAGATAAAGAAGGAGAAAAATAAAGGTAGTAAAATGTACAGATGCTGCTGCTGGATTAATTCAAGCTCTTGGAGTAGTATTAGTAACTACATGGTCATTAGATAAACTAGCAGAGATGTTTAAAGATTTAGTTGATGCAAATGAAGTAGTTAAAGAAGAGAAAGAAAATGCAGGTACTCCAAAAAGAAGAAAAAAAGTCGTTGAATCTGGAGCTGAATTACTTATAAAACAACTTATGGTTGGTATTACAGCTACAGGAAGTTTAATAGCGATGATAAATCCGTTGAATAATGAGTTCTATACTAAGATTCAAAAGACAAATTATAATCTAATTGAATATTTGAATGGAATAAATACTAGTGAAAATGAATTAGAAAAAGACTGTTGCAAGTGTTATAAAAATCTACTGTTGGTGATGTAGCTAAAGTGATAGTAAAAATTCATCAAAGCTTTATTCGGAGAAGACTCAGCTAAAGAGGAAGCATTAAAACAAGCTATAAATGATGTTCAAGTATATAAAAGAAGCTGTATCTACACTGAAGAAAGTTCTTGGAGATTCTGCAGAAAGAGTTACTGTAAATGAACCTGAAGAAAAGCCTTATAATAAAGCATTTATGCAAGTTAAACATGCGTTATCTGCATTTGTTACGTTGGCTCAAAATAATAAAAAAACTTTGGAACTTTGAACTAGTTGCACAAAAATTAGAAAAAGTTAAACGTAAACTTATCTCTAAATTATCTAAAGATTATACTGATTATGGAAATGATGAGGGAGAAGCTATGTTTAACGAAGTAGTGGCTACTGGACAACTTATGGCTGCTATTGCTAATAACACACAAAAATGTATGCAAAGTGTAAACTCACTACTAGATGCTGTTATAACAGATGCTGCTAGATTAGGAGCAGGTATGACAAGCGTCAGTGATAAAAACTAATAAATAAATAGATATAAGGAGGAAATTAATGTTAACATTAGAACAATTACTAGGAATTGGTAATGAATCAGCTGGTGCTTTTAATGCAGAAGACGCACCTAAATCATTACTAGATGAAATGATGGAAGAAATTGGTATAGAGTCTGAAATAGATGCTGCGTTCTATGAAGCAGAAGCTTCTGCTATAACTGCTGCTACATCAGTTGCTGAAAACGTATATGTGGCTATGGCTGAAAAAGAATGTGGAATTGAAGGGGCTGCTCCATTAGACGTATACAAAAGTTTCGGATTAGAAGGAGCTTTAGTAGACGCTGTTGGTATGGAAGCTATATCAGACGTAGTAAAAAGAAGAGCATACTCTGGTCTTGCTCAATTAAAAAGCTTAATCAATACTTGTATTGCTTGGTTAAAAAGAATATTCGGATTAACTACTAATACAAAGAAAATCTTCAGATCACTTGGGGATAAAGCTAAGAAAATCAGAAAAGATGTACAAAAAGCAAGAGCTAATGCATCTAAGAGAATTTATGCTAAAGGTGACGCTGACCATGAAATTGAAAAAGAATTAGTAAGATACTTTACTGGAACTCAAGCTTCTCCAAATGCTCCTGTTACAAACTATACTATAGGATTTGTAAGAGATAATAGAAACGGAACTATAGGACTTGACTATGTAGTAGCATTTTACGGTCTTGCTCTTAATACAATTACTCAATATAGCGAAGATATATCTGCCAATATAACTGATTTTAACTATGCAGGAGGAACAGCACAAGGACATGTTAGTCATGGTCGTAGAAGTTCATTTATGACAGATGACGGTGCTAGAACTACTAGAACTTCTATGGCTGATAGAAGTGATTCTGTTGCATTGAATGGACATATACTAGACCCTAATCATAAAGACGATATTCAAGAAGATTTGAAGAACTGGAAAGATAGTGTTAGAACTGTAAGAGGAATGGACATATTTACTAATATTTCAGCTGCTTTGGATTTCTTATACGCTCAAAGAGCTGGAAAAAGAGATATCGCTAAAGAAGTTGACAGAGGTATTAAGAGACTTGAAACTGCTAGAAGAAATATGGAAAATGATTATAGAGCTGGAGAACAAACAGAAGGTAGAAGAAACTGCTATGATGAACGTTAATGACATATTATCAGATTTTATATATTTCTTAAACAGTACTGCTATGTATATGAATATGTTCATTAAACAATATGTAAAAATAGCTGATGAATTATTTACAGATGCTAAAATGGTTAATAGCTAAAACATTATAATTGACATAAAGGAGGAAGAAATTAATGAATAATTTAATTAAAGTAATAAACGAAACTCTAGGATTAGAGTCAGGAATGGATGATTTCGGTCCTGAATTATATGCTGGTTCTGAAGTTGCTGAAGAATTATTAGCATTAGACGATATTGATAATATGGTTGAAGGGCTAGAATCAACTTCTACAAGCATCCTTGGATTTGCTTTAGTAAAACCAAGAAGCTGCTTTTAGAAAGTGCAGGATTAGCAATGAATGAATACGATAGATACTCTGGTTCATTAGGAACAGAAGCTGTAGTAAACATGGTTAAAAGAGGAGGATACAACGTTATCATAGCTGTTAAGAAATTACTTTCTAAAGTATGGAAATTCTTAACTTCAATAGTAGACTTCTTTATGATAAATGATGGAAGATGGAAATCTTACTCTAAACTTGCTAAGAAGTACAGAGGAAAATTGAATAAACTTGCTATTCACTCTGGAGATGATCAAAGAGATAAAGAATATGCTATTAGAGACGTAGAAACTGCATCTACATTCGTTGATAGATTTATAACTGCTATCAGAAACTTCAGACCTGAAAACTTTACAGCTGCTGCTACATCAAATGATACAGATGCTCATCAACTTGCAAACTTTGCATTAGACCAATATACAAACTTAGTCGGTGCTATTTCTACTGCATTAAATAACGTAGCTGGTAACGGTTCAGATTTAGATGCATTAGATCAAAATACTAGAAGATCTGCTGGAGGAGCTGGGACTAATACTAACAGTGGAACAACTGTTAACTTAGAAGGAATGAAAGACAGATTAGAACAGTTCAAAGATAGATTAAAAGAGAGAGTTGAAACTGTAAGAGAAGAAACTGACCGTTCTGTTGAAGAAGCTAAGAGATTAATCCAAAGAGCTCTTATAACTATTGAAGGAGCTACTAGAAGAGATATCAAATGGTTTAGACAATGGAAAAAAATGGATAAGATGGTAGATAGAGCTATAGAAAAATTAGGAAATGAAAGACCTGATGCTGCTAACGCTACTGCTGCTGATACTAGAGAAAGCTTACTAACTGAATTAGGAGTTGCATCTCAAAGCTTACTAGAATTCAAGAAATTCATTAATATGGTTATGAAAGAAGTAGGTTCTGCTATCCAAATGATTCTTGCTGATGCTGCTAAAGTTATATCTGGTGAAACTCATATCGGAGACGCTGTAAGAAAATAATGAATTAAAATAAAAGAGGAGAAAACACACTCCTCTTTTATTATTATATATAAGGAGGAAATATAAATGCAAAATAAATATACTTATATTCCAGAAGTCCTTGCTAATGAAGTTGTAGGATTAGAAAACTTCTCTTCATTTATGACTGCAAATCCTAACGATCATACAAACATAATGAAGAAAGCATTTGGACAATACGGAAGTGATACTACTATTAAAATAGCTTCAATTTTAAGAAAGTACATTCCATCTGTAAATAAATCAGAATGGACTGACAAGGAATTAAAATTGAAAATGATGAGAACAGATATATCTAAAGGATTAGAAGCTGCTGCAAAAGAATTCGCTTCTAATGCAGATAAATTTGGGGCTCTTCCTACTGAAGTACAAGCTGCTTTAAGACACTTAAAAAAATGAAAAACAAATGCAGATAATAATGCATTCAAAAAGGATTAACAGGAGCATCTGCTATTGGAGCTAAATGGAAAAAAAGAACAAGCTGAAGCTGCTTTTAGAAAGTGCATTATTCACTGTATTCGCAGGAGTAAAAGAATCTCAAGTTGGTCCATTAGCACCAGGTATGGAAACATATTCATATCAATCAGCTATAGTTTATCCTAAACTTGAAACTCAAGTACAATGGATAGCTGCTTGTGCTACAATGTACACAAAAAGTAATCAAAAATAAAAACAACTTTATAATAAATTTACTTCAATTCCTGTACACACTTTAGTACCTATATATCAAATTATAGACCCTGAAACTCATACTATAGTTAAAGAGTTTAAAAAGAGAAGATGTATTATCATTCATCGACCCCAAATCTCAAGATACATCAGGTTCTAAATTAGAAGGAATTTCTAAATTATTCAAAACTATGACTAAAAAGGTAAGTATAAAGAAAGCAAACTTCAGACAACTTATCAAATTAAGAAGTGATTTATTATTCGTTGAAAAACAACGGAGTAATGGAAACTCAAGCTACAATAGCTGCTGGTCAAAAATCAGCTATCAATGCAGATGAATTAGTAAGATCAGATTTCTATGTAGAAAAACTAGAAATAAATGGTCAAAAATTTGGTCCTATTTATGATATAAATGCTGGAAGAATGCTTACTGAAACTAATAACGAACAAGATTACAAAGGTAAAGTATTATTAATAACTCCAGACCAAAGCAGACCCTACAGATACTTACTATCTATATATCCAATTCAATGGACAAGACCAAAGTATCGTTGTAGACTGTAATAAAGCTCATGGTTCAACTGCAGCTAACGATGTAGATGCTATTGATATCGAATTCAAAATATTAGACCCATTCAACTTATGGAAATCTAGACCAGAATATGCTCTAAAAAGAAGAAAGAGGATATATCAACGCTGGTCCAGAAATCAAAGACTGGGTTCCTATATTACAAGACCAACTTGAAGTGCTTGATGAAAGACTTGGAGGTTCTTACTCGCAAGAATTATGAACATGGCTACAGAATTCATCGGACACAGAAAAGAAGGATTCTTCTTTAATGGATACTTCGATATGAAGAAAAAAGTTATAGAAGACTTTACTCAAGCAGATGAATTAGAAAGAAAGAAAACATTATATGCTGCTCAAACAGTAGACTTACAAATAGCAACATCTGTAAGAAAATTGGAAACTATTAATGTACAATTAGGACCAGCTTTCCAAGCTATCGCTAATAAGTTCAGAATAGCTTCTCAATCTCAAAAAGAAGCACAATTAACAATGTTTACTTCTTCTTACCACTTAGGTGTATTTGCTGGTAAGATGACTGCTGTAGTAGGAGAAGTTTCTGAAACCGCAGATAACACATTCTTAGGAGTAAACCAAGAAGCATCTGTAAATGTTTTAACTATCGGAGACGATATTAAATCACCTATATCTGCTATCATCGTTGGTACAGATAAATCTGGTTTAGAAGCTAAAACTACAGACTCTAGTGGTAACCCATTGGCTCCAGATCAAATTAAGTATACTTATAATATTATACCTTCATTTGCTGAACCAAATATCCAAACTTGCTTAGCTTCTGAAACACCTATCAGAATAACTAACGACCCAGCTCAACGTAATCCTATGCATCCTAACGTTCCAAGCTTATGCATGGACTGCACATTCAATTTCAACACATTGAGAGGAGCAGCAGGAGATTTAGCTGTTTATGGATATAATACTCAATTAATACCATAAGATATATAAAAAGATTTGGAGAACTTCGTAATGAGGTTCTCCACTCTTTTTTTATTTGATTTTACAAAGGAGGAAATAATGCAATATACTGAAAGAATGTTAATCGAAGATAGAATAGCTCCTCTAAATCAAGTTATAACTTTATTAAAGTAGATAAATTATCTGATACTATAGGAGTAGAATCAGATTCTTGGGATGGTGGAAACCATAATACTGCTACAGAATATATGATAAAAGGATTAACTCCAGAGCTAGTAAGAAGTATTAGAAATGGAGAATCTTATATTGTATTTGAAATAGAAGCTATAGACCACAGTAAACCTACAAGTAATAATAAATTATATCCAGCTGACGTTTTTTTAAACGGAATGAAGAATTATGGATTTCAAAATCAGTTGAGAAAAGGAGGGGTTTGCGGTCGTTAGTGCCCTTTCTTACAGTAATGTGAGAAAGAAAGTGTGTTAAAAGCTGGAACCTCCTAAAGCCTCTAAGCCTTATAAGGAACGAAAGTAGAAACAAGTTAGAGGATGAATATATGGTTAAATCCTAAGTATTCATAAACAATGGACAATCAGCTCTACAAATTGTAGATCAACGACTATTCCGAAAGGAAGTAAAGCCTTAAGCAAGGAAGAAAAGCACACACCCTTAATATAAGGGAATGATATAGTCTGAACGATGTTAGATGAGCTCAGTCTAACTCCTTTCATCATAAGATGATCGTCTATAGAAATATAGAGAAGAAGTTGAAATACTTCTATAACTAGAGTAGCGTCTAGTTATTAACACCATTGGAGAATGAGCACCCCACTATAGAATTGGATAATAAAGACCCAGAGGGAGCATTCCAAAGAACTATGCAAAGATTGCACAGTGCACCTGGTAAAAATATTACTCATAGAGTTATTGGATATAGACAAGCTAATAATAAAACATACTTTACAATAAAAACTTCTATTACAAATCCACATATAGCATTAGAAATGCTTAATGGAGTTGCACCAGGATTTTCTATACGTACAGTAGGACAATTTGATAATACGCAAAGTCCTATACTTGCAAAAGAAATAGAAGTTATAGGTATAGATTACGTACAAAATCCAGCTAACTGGAATAGCGTACTAACTGGAGGAAAAGTTCAAATATATGATACTGTTAATATGAAAGTAGTAAATTTAGAACTTGTACAACGTACTGCGGGTATGTTTGGAACTGAAAGTAATTCTTTAATTAATAAGTATATAGGAAATGAGTCTATAGTTATGATAGACCCTACTACTTCTGCTATATTAATAAAGAACCCAGTTAAGAAAAACAGCTTCATTTGAAGATGCAATGAAGATGACTAAATTAAGTATACTTAATGACTTCTAATAAGGAGGAATTATGAATATAAATGTACTTATAGATAAGCTAAAAAAAGATATAGGACTGAATGGAATACTTGGAGCTGCTTATAATGATAATATTATAAGAGATAGTATTATTAATAATAGTCTTAAAACCTTTAACAGAGTATCTGGATTTCATATAGTAATGAATATAGATAGTATAGTTACAGCATGGAGTAAAAGAAATTATAGGAGGAATATACTCTTATAATGATGTTGCTTATAGAATACCAGACTCGATTATGGATAGATTTAGAGAGCTTGATGTACAAATAAAAAAAGAGCTTTCTTAAATGAAACATGTAGATATGGATTAGTAAATGGATGGAGTACAAGTATAAAGAATGACTTGCCATCGTGGACTGCTAAATCTATAGCTAAGCAAAATATAGAAAAACCTAGTATTGCTTTTTAGACCTCCCGCTTCTTTAGTAATGAAGAATATGGGGCAAATATAATACTCTGATGTATGGGGGATATTATAAAGTAGTAATAGAATGTACACATCCTAAAAACTTGAGTACTATTACTATAGGTTTAGAAAAACTGGTTTGAAGAACTATGTAGATATGACTTGATGATAAATCTTTATAATAATGATTTAAGGAATCTTAAGATAGAGATAGGAACTGGAAACGTAGACTTAAGTTTAGATAACTTCCAGAATGCAGAATCTGATAGAAGACAGCTATTGGAAACTATTAGACAAAAAGCTGCTACTGATCAAGTTGTGTTAACTTACGCATAATTTTATAACAACTGATAATGTGAATTTTTATTAGTTTTATCTTTCACGTTATCACTGGGGATTTAATTTCCCCTATCCATTTAATTACGCCAAATAGAAAGCAGTTTAAAGTCATGCTCAGGACTATTAAAAACGTTAGAAGTATTTTTTTAACTCCCACGTTTTTCAAGAATTTGATAAACTAACTCGTCACTGTATGCGACACCTGCCGCATTAAGTAATTTAAACTGTGCATTAATTTGTGGTCTAGCTAGAACCATGTCACCAACAAATTTAACTCCATATTTTCCAGTGTTTTTGTTATCTATATTTCTATAGACTTCCTTTAATAATTCTACCATAGTTTGTTTTGCCATATAAATCATCTCCTAATATTTTATTTGTATACTTTTATTATATATAGCTAAAAAAATAGCTTATCTTTATTGCCGTAAATAAATGAAAAGGGAGCATTTCTACTCCCAATCATCTACTTGATACATCATCTAATATTGATGCTTTTGTTTTTTACTTAAGTTCACTATTTCTTCATGTTTTTATTAAGGCACTACTATCATCTACATATTCAAATCTAACTATAGGTCTTATAATACCTTTTATTGATAGTATTATTTATTCTGGCAGTTAATATAGCCACTCTTTTAATAACCTTTTCCTCTGCATGTTTGATATGATATATTCTAAATGTGCTATCAGTAAACAACTGAGTTACACTTAAGCTTTTTATTTACAACACTACGATACATTAACACTTCATCATAAAATATATCCAATATATCAAGACAGTCGTCTAGATTTAATTTAGGATATTTCTTATACGAATCCACTATATTATTCCAAATGTTAATTATCTTTCTATCGCTGACAATTCCATCCCAACTATATATTACGACAGAGTTATCATCATCTACAGATTTCTTAAGCTTATACAATTTAAACACATCAATCACCTTTCTTATCTTCGTCAAGTTTATTTAAGTTTTTCTGCTATTATTTTTTTCCAAGTTCTTGTAAGTCTTCTACACTTGTAGTCTTAGGGTCGTAATGACTTACTTCATCCCCAAGTTTCTTTTAGTGTAGATACTATACTAGAAATTTTAGATATATTATGTATATGAATATCCCCTACAGTTATGTTAACGATGCTTTTGCACAGTAGCATCTAATCCTTTTTCAAATTCAGTATGTGGGTGTTCTACTTTTTATTTTTTTATGTCTGCTTCCTCTTGGGTTTTAGACATATTAGGGTTTTCTTCTGAAGATTTGTCATCTTCGCAATTTTCTTGGACAGTATCTTGTACACTTGTTTCTTCAAATTTATTTGTATTTCTAGCTGATTCAAATGTTTCTTTTACTATCTCTGTAGCTGTATTAAGAGCTTCTTTATTATTTTCTATTTCTTTTTGTAACTTCTCTAGAAAGTTTAAAAGCTTTATCTGAATTAATGATTTAAGAGCTTCCTTATGCTTTGTAATCTTCTCCAAAAGGCTCATAGATATTATATATAATGCGTCAACACCCCAAGTAAAAACACGCATAAAACATGTGTGCAGAAAGTGTTATAGTGATTTTTCACTGATTGTAAAAACGACTCTTTTTTTCTCGTGACATTTTTTTAAACACCCCTTTATAAAATAAATATTTCGACACTATATTGTCTTTTTTTCCTTAAAGTATAATTGTTCACCAGATAATTATATATATTATACCGTATTTAACGAACTTTGTAAAGGAGATTATAATATGAAAAAGAATTTTTAATTACAGCAGATTTACATTTTGAAAGAATAGAAAAAGGAATTAATTCCGTGTCTCTTATCTTATATAGAGGATACGATTAAAACATATAGACCAAATATATTCTGTATAGCTGGAGATACTACTGATGATGCTAACTTAAGAGCAGAAACAGAAGAGTTTATTAATCTAGTTAGTTTTTATAGAAAAACATATCAAAGATATGTAGAGAATATAATACGTGTTTTATAGTATTAAGAGGAACCCAAGTCATGATGGAAGAATTATGGAGAATATACATAAGATGCTTGACACGTTTATATATGTGGATAAAATGACAAATATGGAAATACAAGGAATTTCTTTATTATTAGTACCAGAGTTATATTATCCGAAGTATGAATTATTCTTAGAAGATTTAAATAAACATACAAAAATCAGACGTGGTTATATTCCACGGTATGATGGACTTTGCTATCCCAGCTTTAAATCAAGTGGATAGTAAGTTTAATATGGGACGTTCTATAGTCGTAAGTGAATATGACTTTATAAATAAAGCAAAAATATCTTGTAGTAGGAGGTCATGTTCATAGTAGTATATCTAATAAGAATGTTTATTATACTAATAGAATAATAAATGAAAGAGGACATGACCATAATAAAGATTATGGACTTAAACTTATAGATTTACATAGCAATGATTATGAATATAGAACTATAGAAAATCCTTATTTAATAAAAACATGAATATATAAATTTAGATTTTTACAAAAAAATACATTAGACGTTCTTATAGCAAATAGTATTAGACCTAGCTACGATAATGTTATATTTAATGTAATACTTAATAATGAAGACCAGACGAAGAACAAATATAACACTTGGAAGCAAAAGTATTAATGCTAAATATATAAAGAAAAACTAATGTTAAAAGTTGAAAAAGAGTATGTAATTAATAAAACAGTATTACAAACTCAAGACGCAGTACATTTATTAAAAAGATATTTATACAAAAACTTACAATAAAAGTATCCCTGAGGATATATTAAAACGAATTTTTAGAAGGAGATAACGAATGAGAAAAAGAACTTATAGTGGCTGTATTGAACTGTATCTTACAAGATGTTAAAGATAGAGCTTTCGTATCAGCTGCAAATAGATGTATTAATAGTATGAACCAAGAATATAAAACAGACAAAGATATACAACTTTTTACTTCATGTTTTTATCTAAAGTATTAGATGAAAAACATTATAGATAAAAAAATGAAGTTATGTATGAAATAAGTCAAACAGAATTTTTCAGATGAAGTAAAGGTAAATATAAATGACGATAGTTTCTATACTGCATCATTTAGAAAAAGATTTACTAGACACTATCAATGCTATTAGTGTAAGAAGTAAAGTAGAAAATACTGTTACAACATTGCAAGATAGTCTTAATACTATAGAGTATGCAAGTAATAGTAAAAAGACAGTAGATGCGATGCGTACATTTATGCAGGCATCTGATGAATTATATAAGCAAGTAAATATGATTAAGATAGGTTCTGCATCATCTAATGTATTGATAATTGACCCTGATGCAGAAACTACACACGGAACTTTAACACCAGTATTAGTAGATATGCGTAAAGCAGTTACTCATAGAATTAAAACTATCCCAGCAATAGATATGCTTTGCGGTGGAGGGTTTACAGGAAAAACGTGTATACTATTTGGAGCATACACTGGTTCAGGTAAATCAATGATACTTCAAAATATTGCATTATACACTAGTAAACGTAATAGATGCGATATTATAAGTGAAGAATATAAACCATGTGTTTTATATATAAGTCTGGAGCTTACAAGAAAGCAACTTATGGTAAGACATTTACAGTGGTGCGGAGTATCTATAGATGAAGAAGAAATGAAAAGGATGACTGATGAAGATATAGAAAGATTAGTATTAGATACTAATAAGAAAAGTGGACTTCAACTTCCTATAGTATATATAGAAAGACTTACTGGAGATTACTATACTACTATTAATGAAGTAGATGATGAGTTTAATAACTGTGTAAATTTAGGATTTATGCCTATAATGGTACTTATAGATTATGTAGATAGACTAGAAGTATATAGTAGTAAACATCAGCATTTAGGAACTACAGGAGCAGATGGAGCGGCATTGCTTAGACAGAAAGTAAAAGAATGTAGAGATTTGGCAGTACACAAATCAGTTCCTGTATTGACTGCGGCACAATTATCTGGGGAAGTAGGAAATATTATTGGAGAATGTGCTAAATGGCCTAGACAAGTAGACCCAGTACTTAACTTTAGTCCTGGATTATTAGCTGGTTCTAAACTTCTTTCTACTGAATTAGAGCTTATGATATTCTGTCATAAAACTTCTATTGAAGAAAGAAACGAAGAGACAGACCAAATCACATACCAAAACTTTATGAGTATGGGAGTTAAGAAAGATAGAGATGGTACAGCAAGATACAATCGTAGTCCAAGAGATATGGATAATGAAACTATGTATGTTCATTATACAAAAGGACTTCGTAATTCTGGACCAGTGAGAACTCTTATACCTAACAGTAGTGAAATACATGTAGTTATGCCTTTAGATAAATTTAGAATAAGAGAAGATGATTATGGACGTAGTATCAGAATGTTCTATTTATCTGATGATAATACTATGAGTTATGAACCATTTAATATGGATAATAATACTACGTTAGATGAATACGTATTAGATACTGAATTGGAAGAGGATGAATTAAATAAAAAAACTTAGATCTATATAGAATAGTTACTATATCTATAACTATATATATTTAGGTATTATTATACAATTTTACTTTTAAAAAAATTATAAGGAGGAAAAGAAAATGTTTAACGTCGAAAGAAATCAATTACTAGATTTAAGAGGAGAATTTCGGAACATCTAAAGCATGTTCCAGCAGGAGGAGATGGACTATACGGAACGATTACAACTCCGTTTGATACGTTCATAAATAACTATTATAATCCGACTGCATTTAGAAATAGGTATGACTATTCATTTGCATTAGTCAATGATGCCTATAAAAGGGCAAACACAAAGCCTTACGCTACGCAATTAGCTGTAGCACAAAAACCCAGATGTAATGAACATCGTGGGGGATTTATGTAGCAACCTATATAACTTTACTAATGATAGAGATTTAATATCATTTAATAGAGAATTATATAGAATGAGTTATATTCAAATGTTCCCAAATAACGCAGATGGGTCTGTTACAGAAATGGATATAGCTACAATAAATCAAGCTAATCCAAATTTCTTAATTGGATTATTAGCTAGAATGGGAAGTATTCAAACTTCATTACAAGATAAAGAATTGCTTAAGCCAATGATTAATGAAGATTTGATAAGAATGTTAGGTATACTTAAAAGCAAATGATGCTAAAGCATACGCATTGGCATTAAAACTTTGTAATATTACGGAAAGTTATTTTGCATTAGCAACTTCAGTAAGTAATATGGCAAAAGCAGCTTTAACTATAGCTCCACAACAACCGACAGCTGCAGTAGGACCTACAGTAGCAGTGGGAAATGTACAAGCAGCACAAGTAGCAACAGCACCACAAACATTATCTGTAGGTGATATGATAAATAGATATATAAATGAAATATCTATATTTGCACACTTACCTATTTATAATGCATTAGTAAGTGGAGCTACAAGATTACCAGAAACAGCTTTAGATAATATTCATTTGATGTTAGCTGAAGATGCATTAGGTAATCCAAATACTGTATTTAAATTAACAGTGGATGATAAGTTGGTATATGCAACTAAGTTAGCTGCAAATACGAATGTATTACCATATAAAACAGGTGTAGTAATAGCATACGCACTTGGATTTATGGGATACAGTAATTTATCAGAATTATTATCTCAATGTGGATTTGTATTAGCAGATTATGCTGATTTTAACTTACGTAATGCGATGTCATTTGATATACATCACAATACTATAATTAATACAGCATTATTCGCATTGAATAAAAAAATAATGGAACAGTTGGTCAAGTAGTGTATAATTATATCATACACGTATTAGCTAAAGGACAAGCTGTTAAGATTCAAGATGTCTTGGCATATACTTCAACATATATGTCAAATCCAGGAACTTCAGTTACAGTTCAAAATGTAGCAAACTATATGCAAACTGCATTCCCAACTGTATTTGGTCCAGCATCTGGAGAAGCTCTAATGGTCCTAGCTGATGCAATATTACATTTAGGATATTAGGGAGGTAGAATATGAATGAAGCTATCATATCTTTAGATGAGGATAAGTTTAAAGAATGGCTGGAAGATACAGCCTTTAGATTCGATAGCTTAAAAGAGATAGAATCACAACTGTTATTACCAGATGCAGAAGTTGAGAAACTTTCTCCGGAAGCTAAACAGAAATATTTAGAAAAGTCTTCTTTCTATGAAAGATGGGTGTTTGATGAACATTTTGATACTAATAGAAAGAAAAAGTATATAAAGAAAGTTAGGAAAAGACATCCAGACTGGAAACTGGGTATGGATAGAACAGAGCCATATAAAACTATAAGTAATATTCATGAACCAGAAGACGGCAAAGATGAGCTATTTCCTGGATTTAAACTTTCGGAAGCAAATCAAAACGCCGTATTGAGGTCGTTAGAACCATACGGCGTAACATCTATATTGGATTTAAGTGAAGCTGCATTAGACGACTTCATTAAGTTCAATATAGCTATGGGCTTTTTAATGAAATAGAAGATGCCTGTAGAGCAGTAGATAAAGATTATTCTAACTTATGCACTAGAAACTTAACACCAGGAGCAAAAGATATATCAGAAGTTTATGAGATATCTTGATGAGCCTTTGACTGAAGAAGAATATGAAGAACGGAATGGACGTTTCTTAGATGAACATATTAAATTTATCGAAGAGGCAGAAATAGTTCCAATAGTGCATGAGAATGGAGATACAAATATTAAAAGTCCTCTGTCTGTTGAAAGGATTACAGAGCATGACTTTGATGAAATACCAGAAGATAAAAAAAGCTGGTGGATAAGTCTGACACAGATGTTAGAATGGAACATCACGTTGAACTTACGCCAGAAGCAAGAGAGATGTATGAACATGTATCTCAAAATGAATACGCAGATATTCAAGCACGTCAACTAGGAGTTAAAGGAATTGCTATGGACGATGACTTAGAGAAATTTGCAGAAGAAGTTCAAAGAGTTCAGAATAACCCAAATATCAAGGCTATCGACAAATCTAGACTTGAACATGTAATACAATCATTAGCAGATAATAATAATTATCTATTCTTGACTGATGAACAGCTAAAAGCATTATTCTATTTACCAAGACATAGTAGATGGTTTAAACGACCATCTGAGAAAGTTTATCCGGAGGATGCACTTGCAGACGCCTATAGCGATGAACATGGAATGGTAGAAAGAGCTAGTGATAAATCTGTAATTGATTTAGATAGAGTCAGAGACATCAGACTTACAACTCTTACAGATTTACAGAATAAGCTGTCAGTGGCCGTCGACAACCTCCGTCCACAATTACTAGCATTGGGAACATTACTAAACCAAGAACAACTTTCGCAACTATCTGTAATATTCAAAGTAGCAGGACTAGACTTTGATGACGTAGTGCAAGAAAAACAAATTGGGGAAAGTACAAATGAATTACTTATATCAGAATTATATGAAGTATTATATAATTATGATGAAATAATATACCCAAATGTTAAAATGGCAAAAGATATAGTATTTAAGCTTGATGATATGATAAGTAAAAAGATACCAAATATAACACCAAAGATTTATAAAACATTGGTAGACTTGGCATTCTTAGGATTTATTAATAGTAAGATGTCAGAATATACTTATATATCAGCATGGCTTAGTTTAGCAATAGAATATTTTTGAAGCTCATCCAATGTATACATTTGTATATGATAATAAAGAATATACTGTGAATATGTTAGAAAGACTTCATGCAAGAAAAAGGGCAAAAGATAAATCCACTGGAAACACCAGTGATAAATGAAATAAAAAGATTTAGGAGGAGAAGAAATGATAACTGTACAGGATAAAGACATAATAGAAAAAGCAGCAGCCGCAGTTCAAAGCAACTTTGGACCGACAGCTGGTATTCAAATCGGTAAGGGCGAATCAGACCCTTGGGGACTAAAGAAGGATGCTGGTAATGTAGTAATGCCAAATGTGACTATAAAGCAAGCTGCTCCAATTAATCCAAGTAAACCAGCTACAAATTTATTTAATATAAATACAGCTGAAAATGATAAAAAAAGTATTAATGGGACAAAGGGATAAATTACCAATTATGGGAGACAAACCAGCACCAGCTATAAATCCTAATTTAGGAATGCCTAGTGCTCAAGTAATTGAGTATAGAATTGACCCAAATATAGATAAAGATTATTCATTTGGTACTCAATATCTATGGGGATTACCTGAATTTACATTAAATGAAGAAATGTTTTACATAAATGATAAAGAAGTGGCTGTTAAGTACGCAGATGGTAGAGTATTTGTAGTTAATAATGTATGGATACCACTTATGCAAGCAGCATGGTCTTTAATAAGAGATGCTAGAATGAAAGCAATAACAGATAAGGGAGGATATCCAAGACCATCTGAATTTGGAAATACAGACCAACTTCAAATAGGAAGTTGGAATAATTTTCCACCACACTATAGATATAAAGTGTGTTCAACGCACGACAACGTGTTCAGAGTGGAAGTAGCAAATAATAATAATAACAATAATTTTCAAGGAGGAATAAATATGCAAGCAAGAACTATTAATGGAATGGACGGATTTGGAACAGGAATGGTGGATAACAGATTTAACACAGCAGCAGGAGCTTTAGCAGGAATGCCAGGAGTACAACCAACAGTACAACCAGTGGCTCAACCAGCGGTACAACAACCAGCGGGATACGATGTAAATAGTTTATTACAAACTATTCAACAATTACAAGCTCAAATAGCAACTTTACAAGCTCAAGTACAAGCTCAATCAGTTGCTAGACCAAGTGGACCTGCTCAAATAACTAATAGTGGTTATACACCAGAAATGTATACTCCAGGATATAATAACTACAATACTCAACCAGCAGCTGGAAGTATTTATAATTTCGCAGGATATAATAACACAGGATATAATAATACAGGATATAATCCTAATTTAGTTAATCCTTTAGCTGCTCAATTAGCAGGAGCAACAACTCAAACACCAGGATATGCTAATTATAATATGTCTCAACCTACATACAATGTAAACTTGAGACCAGCTCAAGTTACTAACAGTGGAGTTTATAATCCTGTAGTAGCACCAGTATCTAATTATGCTCAACCGGCTTATAATTATAGTACACCAGCGTATAATAATTATCAAGCACCAGCTGTAAATAATACTATGGCGATACCTGCGGTAAATGCATTTGCGGCACCAGCTTATAATGCACCAAATTATAATACTCAACCAGTATTAGGACCAGCTCAAGTAAATAATAGTGGATATAACCCAGGAGTTTATACACCTACTAATACAACATATCAAGCTCCAGCTTTCCAAGCTCCAGCTTATAGTGCACCTGCACCAGTTGTAAATAATAATGTATATACTCCAGCATCTCCACTTACAGCTGGATATAACGGATTTGCATCTACATCTGCTATGGACCCTGCTTTAATGAATGTCGGAGTAGCATTTCCATCAGGTGTACCAGGTGTACAACCAGTAACATCAGCATCTCTTAATGCACAAAATCAAAATGTATTTGGAGGAACTGTAGGAGGAGCACAACCAGTAGTTTATTTCTAAGGAGGAGAATATGTACATAAGTTTAATTGAGTTAAATAACGTAATAATGACAAATGGCATAAAGCCAATTACAATAAAGGAGTGGTATCCTCAGATTAATCCTGGGGATACTAGAATCCCTATTTCAGATAAAAATGAAATTCATTATAGCATGAGTAAACTTTGTGCTAGAAATGATGCTCTTATTAAATCTGGAAATATAAAAGCTTGTAGTAGGACCACTAGGTATGTCTATGGATTTTTGATAATTATAAAAGAACTCTTGATGAACTTTTAAGTTATTTGAATGCAAGATTTCTAATGTTAAAATAACTACAGATGATACTAAGAGTATGTATACTATTTGGAAGAATACTACTAGTAAATATGCTGTATCTGGAATATTAAATATCACTAATAAAACCTATGGACCTTACAATAGATACATTAGCAAATATATGGGTTCCGGAAATTAGTAGTGGATACGCTATTCCAGATTATCATATAATGTCAGCATTACATAAGTTCGTACCAGAACTTACTGACAGTATAGTGATAAATGATTATATAGTAAATTATATGAATACTTATCTATGTAATCCAGCAGCAACAGCATTCTTATCAGTAGGACATTATGATATAGACGCTATGAGTAATTTCGTATCACAATTACTTCCAAATGTAAAGAAAGAAACACTTGATAGTATACTTGAAAAGCCAGTTGACCCAAGTGTACTTCCAGAATATTATATGACTATGATGAGAAGTGGGTATGATTATAACATGGCCAAAGCTTTATTATCATATCATAGATTGGTGATAAAAGATACTGAAATAAAGGTAAGGGAATCTGTAGGTTTACGTATGGCTGCAGACCCTACAATAAATATTACTTTACCAAGTAGTATATTTAGAGATGTGTTTGATGTAAATAATAGTGACGTAATATCATTCATCTAATACGTCGAAAGTATATAGTTATCTTACAAAATAGATAACTATATATATTTGGACGTATTATATAATTCGTCACATATTATATCACTATTATTTTTAAAATTTAAGGAGGAAAAAAAGTATGCAAAAAAATTAAAGACTTATTAAAATGTTTTTGAAGGTGAGTTATCAACATCTATTAATTTCCAAACAAGAAATAAATTAATAGAATTTTTTAACTAACCAAGGGTACACTGTTTACGGGGGACAAAAGAGACTGGTAGTTATGGACCCACAAGGTTATTCAGTTTATAAGATAGCTTGTGACTTAATTGGTATTCAAGATAATATCAATGAAGTTGCATGTTCTGAAAAGACTAGTAGAACTTTGTAATGAAGGTGTTTTAACTAGAACAGATTTAACTCTATTTGCTTTAGCGTCAGTTGAAGATGGAGACCCATTTGTTATTAAACAAGAAATAGGAAATCACTACGATAACGATGCGACATTCTTAGATTTCCATAATAAAGAATCAGCAGCTAGAGGAGGACAAAAATCTACAGCTGATACATTCCCATTATATGTGAATAGAACGCCCTAGATACGCAAATGAATATAATAGAATAATGACTATTATATCTAATCATTTTGTAGCATCAGACGTAGTCAATAGCTAGAGAACCAAGAAACTACGGATTTAATCCACATTCTAATTCTCTAGTATTATTTGATATGGGAAGTGTAATTCCTTTTATTTAAAAACAAATGGAGTTTATGATAAACCATTATGTCCAGCATGTGGGCAACACACAATGGTATACACTCCATTCTTATTAGGTAATGGAATGTCAGATGAAAAAGTGGCTAGTTTAGGAGGATTGTATGGATGTACAAATCCAAACTGTACACTTTCAATAGTATCTGGTAAAGCTTCATTAGAAGCACAAGACCCAGTAGGACAAGCTGACCAAAATGTGTTCAATAAATATATTAGAGAACACATGTTCCAAGTTAATATAATGAACTTAGTTCATGGATATACTTGAGTTCCAATTAGTCCACTAAATATTAATAATATTTTTGGATTTAAGAAATGACATAACAAATGGAACTAGAGGGCTTGTTAATATTACTACTGATGCAGATATGATTAAAAATCTGGAATAACTATATGACTAGAAGTTCTTCTATAATTATATCTTCTATGCCTGAATTGTTGGAAGCTCCAGTAGCAAATGGACAAAACCTTAAAACTTACAGTGTGTTTGCTCAAGAAATAATGACTTATATTTCTTCAAAAGCACCAAACACATTTAAGAACGTAGTTATTAATCACTTAGTAGCTATGTTGTATTTAAGAGCACTAACATTAGTATTAGGAAAATATCAAATGTATGCTGATTTATGCAATAGTATTAACTATGTGCAATTTAGAGAAGCTATATCAAGATATGTCACTGTTACTAATGAAACAGAACTACAAGTATTATTTAACACATTGAGAGGTGTGTAATATGGACTTAACAAACAGGGCAGTCTCAAGAGATTTGATTCTTGAGAGAATGAGATTATATAATACAGGAGAAGATTTAGAACTTCAACGTATATACAAGTTCTGTTTGGGGTTGAAATGATATTTCTGATGATGCCTGGGTACACTGGTGCACAGGAGCTACTCTTAAAAAGGTAGATTTTGCAGAAGAATTATCATTTATATATAATAAGATTTGTGATGGGTCTATTGACTCATCACAACCTTTATATGTTTACTTCAAACATATGATGTATAAACGCATAAATAGTATTATTAATACAGTTCCATTAAATGTTATACTTAATTCAAAAATCTAACACAGATGGGACTTTATTTAAAGACATTTTATTAAAATTAGGAGTTGTGGCTAACGGTGAAGTCGTATCGCAGGAAGATTACGATGAAACCGATTTTATAAAAATTATTAATAAGTTTACGCTTGACATGAGAAGCAAGCATATTTCAAGGAGGAAAGAATATGGACAAAACTAACAAAATTGATACTGATGATTTATTAAAAAGATTAGAAAAGGGTGTTGATATTTGGAATTTATCTGATTTTTCATTCTGATTTAAAAACATGCATATACGTATGCACTAACATTACATGATATGTCTGATGAAAAATTTATAAAATTCATTGAACAGGGTTCAGATTTTGACTTAGGATTTAAATATTTAAATGATCGTGTTTATGATAAGTTTGATGATGAAGTGTTCGTAAATATGGCACATAGCGAACTAGTTAAATATATCAAATGGCAATTTTACAGTAAAATTAAAAAAAGTTACAAACTGCTGGATATAGACTTGAAGACATAACTCGTGATAATATGAAACATTCTAGTGTCAGAAATTGGTGTATTATATTAGACATATTAGATGATGACGATAAGTTAGTACCACAAGAAGAAGCAAACTTTGATAACTTAGTAAAAGAAATGGAACTATTTATAAAGCAATGCCAAAAAGAAACTGAAAGATATGAAAAAGTATGAAGAATTAGTTTGTGATTTAAGGGACATGATGGAAGATAATGATTTAGAAACAGGTGATGTAGATGACATGAATGAAACAGCTATTGAAATTATCGACCAGTTAGAAAAACAATTAGCAGAAATTAAAAAAAGTAGTTAAAGAACATCTTGATGATAAGATGAGAATATAAAGGAGGAATAGTTATGAAAATGAATGCAAATTTAGGAATTAACGGAAATGGAAATTTTGGAGGAGTGCAACAACCAACAATGCAAGTAGCTCCAGATGTGTATGGATTAGGAACGCCAGTAATAGAACAAACAATAGTTCCAAATCCATTTGGTATAGATATAAATAAAGTATCTATGAAAGAGTTAGCAAGCAGTGAAAGTGTACTAAACAGCATTATTGAAATGCTTCCAGACACACCAAACTCTGATGTGGCTATCAATCACATTAAAGCTTTAGTAAATAATAGAAAGCTTTCAGTAGAGAAAGATATGTCACCAGTGACAAAAGTATTTACTGAAAAAGTAGATGGAGCTTTAAAAGAGTTATTAGTTTCAAACCCAGCTGGATTTGATAGAACTGTTGATAGTATCTTAGCAAGAGACACTGCATCAGTAGCACCAGTGGGAAATGTTGGAGCTAAATCTAAGTATGCTGGAGTAACAAATAATGCTATGTATGAATTACTTAGAGCTGCAATATCTTATATGAATAAACAAAAGATTACTAATATTAATCTTGGTAAATTTAATAAGATATTAAATGATATGGCTTCTGAAACTAAATCAAAGAAGTTTAAAGAAGTCATTAGTAGTACGCCAGTGGCGGAACTATATAACACATTTAAAGGAATGATAGGAGGTAATAAATAATGAACGACTTAACACTTATAGTATGTCTATATAAAGCTCTTGGAGAAAGAGCTAAAATGTCTGGAGTTGATAGCTGGGGATTACAAAGAGTATTCGTACAAACTCAGATAAAACAAAATGGTAATTATTATTTCTGTGCTGGAGTAATAAAAGACATATCTCTAGTTGCTTGTATTCCTGTATTATTTATAGGAAGTTATGATGAAGTTAATGCAAAGTTAATGACATTCAATCAAGACCCAAGCACACAGGTCGACATCATGACTGACACAGAAGTTAAAACTATGTTTGATAACCAAATAACAATAACTTCATCAGTAGGAAATAATATGATAAAGGCGGCTAATAGAAGTCCTATAGAAATATTAGGAACAGCTATTGATAATGCATTACATGATTATCAATTAGCTATGGCAACATTTATAAATCAATATCCTGGTCAAACAGTATATGGATATGCAATGTTATTACCTAGCTGGAACTACAGTAGCAACCATATGTATAAACCATTTGGAAGCACTGTATTTACATCAGGTTCTGGTATAGATATAGTGCATAAAGGTATTGAGATAAAATGGAGGTCAAACACAATACATTAATGACATTCAATTATCTGGTGAAGTTGTCAGAGTTGTAAAACATGATAATATAGTTTAGTTATTAACCCTCTATTACAGAGGGTATGACATTTAAAAAAATGAAAGGATGATTAATATGAGTAAAGCTAAAGAATTATTAGATGAATTAAATAACACTCCTGATAATGAGTTATGTGAAAAACGTTGGTAGAATTGAAGATATTCTTACTATACTAGATGTCATAGAACATGAATTATTAGAACCTGGAGAAGATTATGATATAAGATCTACTAAATATAATAAATTAATAAATCTTATGAGAAAAGAAGCGTTTAAAGAAATACCACCATTGGTAGATTTAGCAGTAGTGGGTGAAACAGGCTTGATATTCTATATAACTGAAATACTGGATAATAAATATATAATCAATGATATGTATGGAATAGTGAGTTTAATGTCAAGAAAAGATGTTATAGATATCTTTACAGATAAAAACAATATCGAAGACTCTGAAGAAATAGAAAGATTAAATACAGAATATTTTTAATAAAAAAAAGGAGAAGATAAACATGATAACTAGAAAAGAAAAAGTCTGAATTCGGAAAAAAACTGCACAAGGGACTATAGAATTATTGAATAAACTTTCACCAGAAATGAAAGCAGAGATTGTTAAAGCATTAACTGGAGAAAGTGGTAGAATTATGGAAGGCATTGTTGAAGATGCTATTAATAATATAGCTGCAACTGGAGAAGTTCCTGTAGGAGCTGTTGAAGGTGTAGAGGCCATTGAGATGTCCGAAGTAGAAGCTGACTATCAACTTAAATTAGCTGCATTAAAACAAGCTGAAGAAGAAGCTGAAAAAAATTAAGAAAAGAAGTAAAAGAAGCAGGTAAGAAAGTTGTTACTGAAGTTCTTAATGAAAAAGTAACTTTAGGTAATAGTGGTATAACAGTTAGAAGAGGAGTTATATTTAATCCACTTTTTAGCTGGACTATAATATTTATAAATGGAGACGTTATTGTCTCCATACAATCATCTGTTTTAATATAGGTATAACTATATATATTATGCAGTTACAACTAATTTTTAAAAAAAGGAGGAAAAAGAAAATGAAATTTAAAAAGAGAAGTAAGTGAAGTACAAAAAGATTTACAGTAAATGGTTTAATAGCTTCCAGTTTACAGGATTTCTAAATGAAGAACTTCTGAAAACTAAAGATAGAGATTTCTGGAACGCTATGTTTAAAGACATATTTACTGATTGCTACACATCTTCTATTTATGAAGGTGTTTTAGTAGCATACAAAGAGGTTCCGTATAGCGAATTAGTAATACAGAATACGATACTTCTTACAAATGATGATGATGATATATACAAGCCAGCTTCAGATGTATATGCATCGTTATATCCAAATAATGTTAAGATTTATCGTTGTATGTTTGCGGTATCTCCTATTAACAGTACTACTGCAAGAGCTGGTGCACAACTTTATAATACGTTGCAAAAGCTTAAAAGAGATGACGCAGGAAATTTTATAGGAGAATTTGCTGGATGGACACCTGTACCAAAGGTATTAGATTTCTTTGAAAAACAGCTCACACTTCATAGTTATGATATGACTAAGCTTAAGAATGAAGAAACATTATTGGCAAATAAGCCAGTAACTATATTAATGCCTATACCAGAACGTACAGGATATTATAATATTAATGGACAAGATAGAAGACCTCTTTTAGGAGAAACTTATTATCATAATAAGACTATCTATGGACAAATAAAATTTATATTTAAACAACGTGCTAAAAAAAGAAATTCCAAAAATGGACAGCACATTTCTCAGTAGGACGTTATATTAAAAATGGATATAATAAAGATATATTCTATATCAAATTCTTTGGAGAGCAATACATAAAACCCACTAGAAGTATTTGAAGAGAGTGAGGCTAAAGCTTTAGTAAAAAGATACTGGAATCAGATATATCTGAAAGCACTAGAGAAATAATGTTAAATACGTATGAAATGTATTTGATGGAAATAAATCTAGTGAGAACTAAATTTAAGAATAAAGTACCATCTATAATAAAGTATATACAAAAGATGGATGATGCTGGATTTGAAAGAAAAAAAGCAAATGTATCTTGATGAGCAACGTAATAATATGGATTATAGCGAAGACTTAGAAGATATATTAGCTGATGATGAAGATGATATAGAGCCTATCGAAGGTGTAAATCTTATTAAGAAAGACCAACCGTTTACAGTAAATAGAAATACGATTACTGTAGACTTATTATATAAGCTTTATAATGGGGTATGATGGAAAAAAACACATTATTCATTTTATAGCCATTTAGAAAATGAATTATTAAAAAAATAACAGATATGACTAAGTCTGGATATAGAGGAGGAAGTAATGCAGAAACATCTGTACATCCTCGTGGAATGCAATTATTTAAAACTATGGCATCTAATAGTGATATTATGATGACTAATGATAATAGTAATCCAATAGACATATTCAAGATGGTTTCATATAAAAAGAAGTTATTTGATGTAGACACTTCAAATAGTAGTAAGAAAGGTGTAAAGTCAAAAACCAGTACAAGACCATGAAAGATATAGATATTTAGGAGTTAATTATGGAGTTATAGATAGCCATACTGTAAAGAGTCCTAAAACATCAGGAATATAAGGTAACGCAAACATTTTTACAATGTTGGGCGGATAGATTTATTTACAGAGAGGAATATGAGGTGAAAGTAGATGAATAATGCAGAAAAATGCAGGGAGAGGTTCTAAATCAAATTATAGTGTACGTCCGATAGAAGACTATGCCATATTTGCGATGGAGACATCTAGATTTTTATGATTATTATGTAAATAGAAAAAAAGATAATGGCTGCGTATAATAAAAATATATGATGTGGTTTTTTTGAATTAAATATGAGTGTAACTAAAAAAAGTCAATCTATTTAAGTCATTAACTTTGAATTTATACACAATGTATCCAGAAGTATTAGATACAAATATAGATGATGAAATAAGTAAGATAGCTAAAATGTTAAAACGTAGAATTCGTAGAAAAACATTATAGATAATATAAAAAGGAGTGATAAAGATGAGTTTAGCTAAATTAATAGATATTAGATATGATGATTACGGTTATGCAACTAGAATAGTATGGGCGTGGTATAATAATACCAATGCTAGTGTTACTAAAAAAAGATAAGATTGCTTAAAGAGTTAGATGCTCTTGATTTAGAGTTCGTTATTACATATGTTGAGTGGCTTAATGAACAAAGAATACACTGTTTAAAAAAATATTATTAGAAAAAGAGGTGGAAGATATGCACGCCCTGTTAGATGATGGATATAAACATACTGTAGACGATGTAATATATATGTTAAATAAATGGGTAACGTATATACATGATGCAAAGCTAGGTAAACCATTACATAAAACAGTTTGGGAAATCTAATATAAAGACATATAAGCGTATATATAAATACAGACATTCTAAAAAAAGGCTAAATGGATTGGAAAGAGAGGAGAATATGAAACCACTTACATCAAGTAATATATTAGTAGAATTAAATAAAGCAGTAAATATTATATACAAAGGTGAAGGACATATAAATAAAAGCTAAGAAGTTTATAACTGATAGTATAGAATATCTAGATGATGTAATATATCAATATAGGCAATACGATGACCATGATGTAGATTGTATGGCATTTCCTATTGTGACTGTGAGATATAATTTAAGAGAATTGATAGAATGTAAGTTTAATGACAAGCTTCTACTAAAGAAATCTGACAGAACTATTGAAGATTTGTATTGGGATTTTTAAAAAAACTTAAGAGCTTCAATTCATAATCAATTAACATTATGTAGTAGAGAAGTGTCAGCAAACTTAAAATCAAGAAATCCTACATTTGTCGGAAGATATACAGAAGCGTGTTTACAACCTACGTATAGTAAAGCTATTAATTTGATAGCTATGCTTAAGTCTGAAACAAAAAGAATTATTTGATGATAGATGGTTTGCACCTCTATTTGATAGAAAATATAAATTTTAAATGGAGGTAACAACGTGAAAATAATAGAGATAGAATTCATTAACCACATAAAATTTAAAGACTTTAAACAAAATTGGAATAATTCTATTATATCTATTGTGGGTCTAAATGGAAGTGGGAAGTCATTCCTGCTTTCATCACTACATCCTTATGGTAGTTCTGATAGATATAGTAAGGCATATCCTGTAGTTCCTGGTAAATCTGGATATAAGAAAATCGTATATGATGTTAATGGAGTTATATATGAAACTATACATGAATATACAGCTCATAATAATACTCATAAATGTAAATCTTATTTGAATAGAATAGAGAATGGAATTAGAGAGGAACTAAATCCTACTGGAAATGTAGATACGTTTAAAAAGACTTGTATTTGAACATCTTAAATATAATTCAGATATATTTGATATAGGATTTATTTCATTTAAATCAAATGGAATTACAGGAACTCCTACTAATAGAAGAAAAGGTATTAGAAAGTACTGTTGATATGACTTTAGTAGATAAAAATGAAAAAGAATGTATCAGTTATATCTTCTAATCAAAAATGCATTAGTGACTATTAGTAAGAAGAAACAAACAGACTTAGCTCAATATGGAACTATAGAAGAGATAGTTACAAAAAAATAAATAATAATAAAGAAAAATATAGCAAACTTAGAAAGTAGAATATCTGATATAGATGAGAACATAAATACTATTAAACGTTCTGAGAATGACTTATTTGAGCTAGATACAAACATACTACCAGATATATCTAGATTAGTACAAACTCTTTCTAATGTAGGTGCTAACGATTATAACAGCTTATTAGAAAAGCATATTAAAGCTAAATCATCTATAGATGGATTAACTGATAAGTATGATAAATATAATGGTATTAAAGCTGATATTATATCTAATAATGCTTTGGTAATTCAAAAAGATGTATTAGTAAAAGCATTGAATACAGCTAAGATGATAAATGACTCTTTAGAAAGTTCATTACTATCAACTGTAACTATGCTTGATAGATATAGTATAGATAAGATAATATCTAATCTAAAAAAATAGTAGTAAATATATTAGAAAAAGATAGATACAGTTAATACTAAAGTATCAAACATCAGTGAGTCTATAAAAGAGTTAGAACACAATGTCAGAGAGTATACAGACTTCATAATGGTATATGAAAGAAATTTAGAGATGTCTGATAACAAAGAGTATAACGTAAACTTTGATGATAACTGTAATACTTGTGATTTATATGTACAGAAAGTTAAGAGTAAGAATTTTATAGAAAAATAAAGATAGATACGAAAGCTATAAAAAAACTTACTAAATGAAGCTAATAGAGACTTAAAGATATTATATCAAGTAAGTCCACTATATGACCAAGTAATTAATAGTGATTTAAAAAGACTTAATAAAAGATAGACTTGTAGATAATATATTATGTAGTAATGTAGCATATGTACTTAATCTTATAGAAGTTATATCTGATAACTGGAATGATTATAATAGTAGAAATGAAGATATAGCTGATAAAGAAAAGATGATAGAAGAAGTTAGTAGCGGATTTAAGTCTGTAACTCATTCTATGGAAGAAGTAGAAAATATACTAAATGATTTATCATTGGAAATAAAAAGAATATCATAATATATTATCTTATAATATAGATGAATTAAGTATTCCAGATAAGTACAAAACATATAATGTACCAGAACTGAATAAATTAATTCAAGATATAACTAACATAGATAAAAAGAAAGAAAGAGTATCATTTAAAAATGGAAGCTCTTAAAAAAATGAAAGAACTAACATAACAGAAAGTATAGAAATTATAAAGAGGAATAATACTATCTTAGAAATAAAGAAGGAAGAGATAGAGCATACTTCTAAAGAACTTGTGGGATTTATGAATGATAAAGAGATTATTGGAAGATGTAAAGAAATAATAGAAAAAAACATATTCCAATACTTTTTTATTAGATAATAACCTTAAGTTTATACAAGATATCACAAATGAAATATTATCTGAAAATAATATTCCTATTCAAGTAGAAATAATTATAGATAATACGACTATAGTAATACCTTGTACAGTAGAAGATACTACTGTTCCAGATGCATCTATGTTATCAGCTGGGGAAACTTGTTTAATAAGTTTACTATTAAATGCATCTATATTACATCTATTAGGATATAATATACTATGTCTTGATGAAATAGATGCAAACTTAGATGTGGATAGAAGAAAGCAATTTAATAATATCGTGGTATCTATAATGAGCAAATTAGATATAGACCAGATATGTTGTATTAGTCACAACATCAGTAGTACTATAGATAGTGCAACTATAGTACAGATAGGAGAATTCAGTAACGATTTCTTATCAACTGATATATTATATATAAATAGGAGGTAGAATTGAAAATAATGGCAGAAACTCAAAAAAATTTAAACCGAAAGTATTGAATGATGGTGAAATTAAGGATTTACTTATTCGTGTTAATCAGTTGTGTATAGACCTTAAGAATGTCTATTATAATTATAATGATAATGTAATAACTGATTTTTGAATATGACCAGCTTGAGCAAGGATTCAAGATAACTGATAGGTATAATAAACATACTAATTGGGATAAAGAAGTCTCATTTAATGTTCTATTAACACCAGGACTTCCAGTAGATGCATTACAAGTTGAAGACATATCGCAATATAAACTATATGTTAGACAGTGTTATAATACGATTAAACCAATGTTGGGACATCTAGTATTACAAAGTATGGAAAAAGCTAACGCAGAATTGAAAGCATTATTAGATAAATACGGTATAAAAAGAAGAGGAGTTAGAAGATGAATAATTCAGATATTATAAGAAAGTATCAGTTTGTAAGAATTAATAAAAGCTATGGGTTTTTTTGTTCTAATGGACAAATAGGACTTCTATTTAATAACTCACAGCTTAAAAGTAGATACACTTGCCAAAAATGGCAGAGGGTTTAAATCACTTCTTAGAATATTATTATCATAACGATAACGATATATATGAAGAAATTGGACATTATATAGTTTATGAAGATTCTTTATATAAACCAAGATATAAAGAACCATTTAGTAGATAATATAGAAAAATTATAAGATAAATAGAGAATATCTTATATCTAAATATATAGCTATAGATGACCATATAATAGAATATATCTGTAGATATGTAAAAAGCGTGTTCTAAAAATAGATATAGATGAATCAGAAGTTACTACAGAAATAACTCTTCGTAATACAGATTGTGCTATAATACACACTTTATCTGTATTTATAAAACTTGCATATGTATTATTAAATCAAATACGTGGAGATAAAAAAAGTTTGAAGAAATACTTGCAGAACATATAGATACTATTATCTATAAAATAATAAAAAGCGTCTGAACATTATTTTGAATATCCAGATGGATTTGATATAGATATAGAACATAATCATATAGTAAACTTTATGTATGAACTTTATAGAAGAGATTGGAATAAACAAAATAACTCATTCCAAATAAAGTTTGAAGAAGTGGGAAGAGACGTAGTAAAACTTTCATTATCTAGTATGGTAAGGGTATTCTCTTCATTAAGAAAAATATGTACCATCTCTTATAGATATGAATAACCCAAAAATATAAGACATCTGAAGATGTAGACACTTCTACAGTGTATTGGACTATAGATAAAGACTGGACAGAATTTGCACTTGTAAATAAAAAAACTTAGTAGGATATATCCGTACTACTACTATGAAAAATAATGAAACGTCAAGATGCAAAAAGCAACATTAGCTAATATAAACTTACCAGACTTTATGCAAGATGTATCTTCAGATGATAGTTTTGTACACAAAGAACATGCTTTTATATTATGATAAAAAAAGAAATTTATGTATGAAGCGTGTAAATCAACTACTATAAAAGTATTTGAAGAGGCTCTTAAGGCATTAAAAGCGTTAGATAAAGAGAAGAGTATAGACGTATCTATCTTAGGATTATTCTCATTATCTAAAGACCATGCTCTAAATCAATTCATACTTACAAAAAAATATTATTAGCTCTTACTGGAGATAGTAGAATATATCTAGACCAATTAGGAGTATTCTCAAGTTTATATTATTATTATTCTATGAAAGAGTAATAAGAAGTAAAGAGTTATCATTCATGCATGAAGTTGCACAATGTATGATAATGACACCTACTATCAGCTGTATGTTTGATGAGAAGAATGTAGATGAAACATTAAAAGAATTAAACATAGGAGACGTAAATCTTCAAGAGTTCTTTAAGATAGCTCCAGTATACGTTAGAGAAGAATATACAATATATCCAGACTTAGGAGTTATGTTAGATTTCTATAGCTTTATGCTTAATCCATCTAGAATACGTAATCTATTATATCCAGATAAGTATGAAGTAGAAGACTTAAATGCAGAAGAACCTAGAGATAGAGATGCTAATGAATATGAACGTCCTATACTGGAAGAATGTATGAAAGAGGTTGAAAATGGATTTAAAACAAAGCTTTTAATTTATTTCTAGACTTTGTTAGAACAGAGCTTAGAGGTAAAGGAGGATATTATACAGGATGGATAAAGATAGACGGAGATAGAATATGTAATGAATGTCCACATCATAAAAGACGTTCGCTTTTATATATTAATGAAAGAGGGTAACTTACCATTCTTAAAAATGTTTCCGTATATCTTGCACTATAAAGAGATATATCACTAAAGCTGATTTCCTTAGCTTCGGATTTACAAATATGGAAGCTATTAAATGTTTACTGGAAGACTCTATATCTTATAATGCTAAATCAGAAAAAGATATAGGGTCTACAGTACCCTTTAGTTATATCAGATTATGCTTTATCTAAAGACCAAGCTGATTATTTTGAAGCTAGAACTAATATATATCCAGATTATGAGGCTATTGAAACATATAGAATAATTCCGAATATATATAAAGCTATATATGAAACTTACGATGATGTAGAAACTCATATGAGATTTGAAGAGACTAAAATAAGAGAGAATAAATACAATATTACTTTCGCTACTCAAAACTATAATATGTTTTTTTCTACAGAGATATTCATGCTTCAAATATAAAAACTTAAGTTCTCAGTAGGTAATACAGAACCATATACGTTAGGAGATAACGATAGTCCAGAATATATGGTAATAGCGGAGGGAGTATTTGATTTAATAAATATATACTCTAAATATGCTGTAATAGACAAAGCTATCTATATAGCTACAGGAGGAGCTCAAGCGATATTCAATGAGATATGTGATTATTATACAAAAACATATAGAGACTATCAAATATCTTATAATATTTGCAGATAGTGATATCAGTTTAGGAAATAATAAATATACGTATGACAAAAAGTTTTATGATAATTTATTCTATAAATTAAATAAAAACATTGGGTAAAGATGTATTTAAAGAAATATATCTGGTGTATAATAAAGCTAGTAAAGACTTTGGAGATATGAGAGAAGAAATATTGCCAGAGAAACTTCAAATAAAAATAGGAGGAAAAGATTATGAATAAATTAATATTAGCTATGGTTAATCAATTTATGGTCGAACATGAAGATGAAATTTTTAGAATGTATAACACATCCAGATGGAGAATTAGCTAAAGAATGGAAAGAAAATGGAGATGCAGTAAAAGAATATCTTGGTATAACAGAAGAAAAGGAGAGATAAATACATGGACCCAGTATTAGCAAAAAGTAGTAGCAACAGGACTTATAACAGAGGGTAAAAAGATAATAGCTCGTAAGAAAGAATCTAAAAGAAAAGGACCATCTGAATATGTCAGAGTTATGACATGCAAGAAAACGGAACCTTTCCATCTGAGACCTATAGAAGCTCAAATAGAAGAACAGATAAATGATATTATATATCAAGAGGCTGATAGAGGAAAACTTAAGAATATAACAAGAGTGTTTATGAATTATAAGGCAAGTGATGCTGGAGAAGATATGGTTACAGCTATACTTATATTTGAATATTTGGATAATCCTGGTGAAGAGGAAGTAGTTTACCCAAGAGATATGGAGGATTAATATGAGCTATGTTCGTATAGTAGATATAGAAATAAGCGAAGAAGATGTTTTATATAAACTTAATGATGTATTGGAACGTAGAATAAACGCAGTGTTGAGCAGTGAGCATCCTATTTCAGCAACAGATATAAAGATATTAAGTGTCGAAGACGGATTATTTGGTATGACAAAAATATAAAGTGCTTATACTATTTGGTTAGAAAGGAGAATATTATGCATAGAGTGTACCCATTTTCAAACAAAAGATTTCTTCAAGAGAAAGTGATGCTAGATACAAACCAGACCCAGATAAAAGCTACACAATGGCTTAAACTTATACTTAAAAAAAGAGACTGATGAAGATAAAAAAAGAAAACTGATAAGGAGGATTTATGAAGCAAGAAATAATAACAGTATTTGGAAAAAGATATAAAGCTGTAGCTAAATTCTCTAACAAAGAAGCAGATATGATAGAAATAGAGCCTTTATCGGAAATAGATGAACTTAAAGTTAAAATAGATTCTCTAGAAAGTAAAATAGGAGAAATTAATAGTAAAATTGATACGTTCACTATGCTTAATGATAAACTAGCTGTACGTAATGCACAGTTGGAAGCCAAGATAAAAGAGCTTGAGCATAAAGATATACCAGCTATTAAAAAGAAAATATGTAAAGGAGTTTTCTAATATGGATAAAAACAAGAATGAAAAAAACCGTTAATAAAATCTATCAAAATAGATGGTTCATATATGATGAAAAATTGGAAGTAATTATTATAAGTTTACACCAATAGAAACTGAACATGTTACAAATACAGCAGCAGAAATGGACGTAATGAAATTTGAAGATGCTGTTAACTTTATGATAGATAGTTTAAATGATAAAATAGAATCATTAGAAAGTAAGATAAAAGCGTTAGAGACTATAGTACTTACACATATGGATAAAGACGATGATAACGATGATACACCACTTGACCATTTGTCAACACCTGAAGATGATTGAGTTAATGATTTATAGCTCATTGTAAACTTAGAGAGTTATTTTAATAAGGAGGAATATATGGAATATACTGAATACCCATATTGGGATAGTGCATATAAAGCACTTGTAGACACTATTTATTATAATGGTATATGGACTGATACCAATGTAAGAACTAAATACGCAGATGGAACACCTGCTACTTATAAAGCAGTAGCGGGTATATTCTTTAAACTAGATAATAGTAAAGACGATGCTTTCCTACTTACTACGAAACACGTAGCTTGGAAAACAGCTGTAAAAGAAATGTATTGGATTTATATAATGCAATCTAATAAAGTAAAAGATTTACAAGATATGGGTGTTGAAATTTGGACGCCATGGAAAAAAGAAGACGACACGATCGGACCTGCTTATGGAGCCGCTATAAATGTTCCTACATTTGGATATAAAAATCAACTTGAATATGTAGTAGAAACTCTTAAGAAAGACCCTAATAGTAGAAGAGTTATGATAAATCTGTGGGATGTGGATAAACTTCATGAAATGGCACTTACACCATGTTGCTATAATGTTATATTTAATGTATTAGATGGAAAACTTTATATGCAACTTAATATAAGAAGTTCTGATGTAGCACTTGGACTTCCATTTAATATATTCCAATTCCAAGTATTACATAAGCTTATAGCTCATGAATGTAAAGTAGAACCAGCAGATATGATAGTAATGATATCTAATCTACATTATTATGATAGACATGAAGAAAAACTATTAAATCAAGTTGATTATGATGAGCTATTTCCAGATGCAACACTTAAAATTAACTACCCAGAATCTATATGGGATTTTAAACCAGAAATGGTAGAAGTTCTAAATTATAAACATGGTCCTAAAATAGATTTTGAAATAGCAATATAAGGAGGAATAATGAAATACGAATTAAAATTACATATACTAGGTTCAGATGATGACGGACATGTATTATCTTTGATACAAGATGCTATGATATTAGTTACAGATTTGTATGTTGTAGCGTTTAGAGGAGGAGATGAAATATTCTCTATGAGAGTAGATAAGATAGATGATAAAGATGAAGAGGGAATTCTTACTTGTATATTTGATAATGTTATGCAAGATGATAGAGATGCTATATATCAATTAGCTACAGGAGTCTCACTTAATAAAGAATTACAAAAACATAGAGGACTTTATGAATATATAAAGAATGTATCGTCTGTTGAAGTAGAACTTGAAGAAAAAAATAATAAATTATAAGGGTGCGTATCAGCGTACCCTTTTCTTTTTAGTCTCTAACCAGACAATAATATCGTATAAAAACAATATATGAAAGGAGTTAATGATGGCTAAGAAGAAAAAAGAAAAAACAGAATTAGCAGTAGGTACGTTCGACCTTGGAAAAAATTCTGGCGAAAAACCTAATATGGTATCTAAAACCAGAACCGCCTGCACCGATTCCTAGAGAAGAAATAGTAGGAATATCAAAGCAAATAAATGCTGCCAATAAAAAGAACTAATCCAAAAGATAGTAAAGTTAATAAGATACAAAGTTTACTTCAAGATGTAAGAACGGGGGAGTAGTAAATTAGAACAGGATTTAATTAGTTTATCTCCGTCTTTATATAAAAAAATAGATACAGAAGATTTATCTCTTACAAATGTAGCAGTACTGAGACCAAACTCAGATTCTTCTATATTTAAATTAGCTGGTAAAACTTCTAAACAGCAATCTTATACAGACGTTATAAGTAGTACATTAGAAGAAAGAATGGGTAATATAGTCTCTGGTATACCTACTGGATTATACACAAAGATACTTCAAGCTAAATATAATAATTACTTAGAAGAAAAATCTACCAGTATTAAAGCAAAGTGCTACTATATTTATAGATGATGTTTGTAATGGAACATACAGAGGAGCAGAGCAAGAAAATGTTAAAAGATTCCGTTTTTTTGGAAAAGAAGGGGAGTTGAAATAACAGACGAAAAAGCTTGTAACTAGAATGAATAATATTCTTAATCCTAAAAGTTATGAACGTATATCATCAGACGTATCATCATTTAATGATATAGATTATCAAACAGAATATACAAGCTGGAAAGATGGGTATAGTCTTGTAAGAGTAGTCTCTAATAGAAAAAAATAGCTAAAGAGATGTATATTAAATATGTACTTAAACAAGTTAAAAGCTAAGAAAGAAAAATAAAAATGATGCTAATGCTCCTGTTCGTACTATAGAACCTGGGGATGGTAGATATGATTTAGCACAAGTAAATAAAATTATTAATATAGAAAACCATACAGGACTTCCACTTAATATTAAGAATAAAACCATTAGCTAGATTGATAGATAGTAGAGTGTTAGATAGAATAACTAAATCTGGTTGTGTCTACAGTATGGAAAGATTTAATCCAAAAAGCATATACATCTGAATTTGAATTAAATGAATATGTGTATTCTAATGAAAGCTTTGCTGACTTTGTTAGAAGAAATGCTGAAAACAGAGCTAGACCAGTATATAATACTACTGATAAAAATTTCTAATAATACTATATTTCCTGGTTCATATTTCACATTTGAAATAGGAGGATATAGTACAGGTACTATGAAAGTAGTGGCTGAAAAGATAGCTAAAATGAATAAAGAAGTGGAGATGCTTGGAACAGAATCTGTAGATAACTTTATGTATTTAGATACAGATACTATAAACTTTGACGATATCTATAGTAATAGATTTGATAAGTTTAAAGAATACAGTATGGAGGCTTCAGGAATAGATACTGTTCATCAAGGACCTCAAACCATCTAATCTTAATAAAAGAAACAGGTGTTTATAAATCTGTAGAAAAGAAGATAGCTAAAGATGGTATAAGTTTAGGACGTATAGAAAAAGATGTTCGATACTATCACTGGAGAGTCTGTAGAATATTTAGATAATACACGTTGTATTCCATTAATAGTAGGAAATAAGTTCTTAGGAACATTCTATATAGAATTTACGCATCAAGACGTAGAACATTATATGGGACTTAGACAGCTTATGAATAGTAATATGGTAGGAACTTCAGATACAACTGCCTTTGGTATTAATGTAGAAACTCAAGAAGAAACTATCGGAAGACTTATATTCTCAGATATAATAAAACCATTAGTAGAAGCTAATATGGATACTAAGTTTATAAAGAATAATGCTGATGTATTACTTACAATACAAAAAGTTATTAAAAGAAAAACGAAGTATCTACTACTATGAATTTAAATAGTATGGATAGACAGAATGGATTCAACTTATCTAGAGTTATTTTTTTATACCAGCTGAAGAACTTATATTTAAAAGAAATGGTAAATTAGGTTTAGGAGAAAGTAGATTTAATATGGCTTTTAGTTCCAGCGAATGCAGCTATATTAGGAAATGAAGCATACTTATCTTATTTACTTATAGACAGTAAAGGAATGTCTTTTATAGAACTTCCACAAGGACTTTCTGAAATACAAGGAGAAGAAGGTACAAATCCTATTATGGACCAGTTTAATGATATACGTATAACACGTAGTAGACTTAGAGACCTTACTCTTAATAACTATGACTTAGGACATAAGATTATATATGTGCAAAAGCCAGAAAGTACACAAGGTATAAATATAAATACTATAAATATACCACAACCAGAACTTGATGATACACGTATTCAACAATGGATACAACAAGCTACAGATATAGTAGGATATAATAGTGCTTTTATTTAATTCTATAGATGGAAGCGTAGAATTTGCAAGAAATCTATTTGAAAATGAATGAAATGAAGTTACTTTCAAATTATAACTTGTAGAGCTAATAAAATAAGACCATCATCAGAATTAGCTACAAGATTACTTAGACTTAGAGACCCATCTTATAGCGACATAACAGTAGAATGGGTAGCACCGCCTATTAATAAATCTAATACGCAAAAAAACGTTCTGAACAAGCTAAAGAAATTATGGATTTATTCGACACATATGGAAATGTTATGGATAATCTATATGGAAATAATGATGAATATAATTTAGTAGCAGAAGAAGCTAAGAAGATACTTTTTAGAGAAAGTAGCTGGAGATGACCAAATAATACAAGATATCTTATTCAATGTAGTCAAAGAAGCTAAACAAAAGAAAAAAACGTTGCTATTGTGATGGAACTTGAAGAAGAGGACGAAGACGAAGAAAAAGAAGAAGAAAAAGACGATAATGAAGAAGAGGAAGAAAATAACGAAGAGGAAAAATGAAGAATAATGATTAAAATATGGAAAGTTATTATTTATTTAACATTCTGTTATTTTATGCTTAAATATAAAGATATAAATCCTTTTGAACATGTCGTTAGAAGCACTTCTGTTGAAACAAAAAAACTGAACAAAAAAATAATGTCAATGATTTCAAATATCTGATATATTGATAGTTATTATAATACTTTATGAGTCTGTGATTAAGACTATATAATTATTATATGAATTTAGTATACGCACGTGAAATAATATGATATGGTTGCGTTAAGTGTAAGAAAAAGAAAGATAGAAGTGGAATGACGATAAAATATTTAAAAATTTGTATAAATAATATAAAATTACATTCCATATATAGTAGAAATAAAAGTAAGCACAGAGTGTTATCAACCATTATAATTCCCTCACAACTATCTTTTTGAATACATAATCTAAAACATATGAGAATATATAGATTTAATTCGATGTAATAATACTTATATAATGTATTAGTATACTTGGATATTATACACATTAAGGACAAATCGAATAAAAAAATTCTGAAATGTTTTTTTAAAAATTTTTATGTGAGTCGTTTTCAGTATGTTGTGTGGCAATTTCATACTAGAAATAGGCTTATACGAATTATAACAATTAATTTAACACGTGGGATTCAATTCCTATCAGACCATTGGAGTATCTTTCAATAGATATTCTTCATAAGGAAGTACTTGTATAAGTGTTTAATCACTATATGCATTAATTCAATTAAATATTAAATTCAATGAAGAACCAAACAAACTAGATGCATCTGGGCTTAAAGAGAACTCACTACACTCTTTAAAAAGAACACCCAGGTGCATCATCTCTTTTATTTACGTTTTAATAAACTATATATATTTAGATATATTAAAGGAGGTAGACAAAATGAATAGCAAATATAGAGAAAGATTTAAAGAAGATTGGACTAATGCAGTCATCAATCATTTATGTATAGATAAAGAAACAGTAGGTAGACTATTCGACCAATACTTTATGGATAGCGAACTTAATGTTTATAACTCAATGAATTTTTAAAAATACAACGTTTAGTACAACTGATTTCTATTATTTAAGTATAGCAAACTTTATACTTCAAGAGAATGGTGTATTATTTTTGGAAATATAACAAAAAGCAATCTGTTATAGGTAAAGAAATAATAAATAAGATGGCTATCAGACAAGAGTTTAAAAAAAGCTTAAGAACCATTATACAGACCTTGGAGATAAGATTACAGCTACTATATATAAAGGTATGGAACAACGTACTAAAATATTTATAAACTCTTTATATGGATTATTTGGATATATCGCAAGCTTTCTATATAATACAGACGTGGCTGATAGCGTTACTACAGCTGGTCGTAATGTAATAGGAGTTTCATCTTGTATTACAGAGTTATATGGAGGAGGATTTAACTTCTATATCGTAAATGCTCATTTAAAGCTCATAGAACACGTTTTAAGCGAAGATTGTGATGAACTTAATAAAAGATATAGCTTAGGAGTTAAAACCACGGATATGTGCCTTAGAAGCCTTTTAGGAGAACATTACGATGGATACTATGCAAAAACATTATTAACAAACAGAATAGATAATATGACACAAAAATCAACGTAATGTATTATATTATAAAAATAATTTATTAGATAGTTTACAAATACCAGAAATAAGTGATTTGGTAGAAAAAAAGTTATAAAGACAGCTATGGATAATAATAATCTTATACAAGAAATAGATGGAGGACATTTATGTAATCCTAATAAGCATCCACTTACTAAAAAGTGATTTAAAGACTATTAATAATATGCTTATTGATGTGTGTTATGGATTTTATTATTATGATGGGGATTATATTAATGGAGAATATCAAGAAAAATATGGAATATGTGGTAAGGTCTATTAAACGTAAGAAGATAGCTCTTATGGATACAGATAGTAACGTTACAGTATTATCTCATGAAAAAGGATTATTTACTTAAAAAGTATGCTGATATAATTGGAGATAAGAAGAAAGATAAGTCCTTTAAAGAAATATTTTTTTACCATTATTAGCATGTTCTTGGTATGTAAGTGCAATACAACATGGATTTAAGTTATATAGTAGAAACGTTGGTGTAGACGAACAGTTTATTCCTATGATAGACTTAGAGTGTGAACTTATAATGGAAAACTGTCAACTTACTATATTTAAAAAAAGAATTATATATTTACTTCAATAGTACACGACTTCTTAGTAAGAGATGAAATGGAAACACGTGGAGTTAAATACAAGAAATCAGATAGTAATAAATTCATGGCACATAAAGTAGCAGATATAGTAGAGAATAAGATAATAGTTCCATATGATGAATTAGATTATGCTACTTTATTTAAGATTATAAAGAGAGACGTTAAAGAGATAAAAGAGTATGTAACATCTCTTGACTTTATGAAGAATGGTAAAACATTAGTAAAAGTAAAAAGACCCATATACTCTTGCATATGGAGAATCTAGACTTAAAGCTATGAGATTGTGGCAAAAGACTTTATCCTAATATTGAAATAGAGGTTCCTGGAGTGTTTGGAGTGGTTAAATTAGCTCTTACAGATAATCTGATAGAAAGTATCAAGAATGATTATAATGAGCTTTATAACGCGTTTTACGACGTCTCATTTGATTTATTCTTGTATGGATTTGCAAATAAGTGTAGAACTGCGTATGAAAGTAAGAAAGATGCTATTATAGCTTGTTCTGAAGAATGTACCAGAATAAAGAATAACATATTTGATATTATATCTAAATATAAAGATAAGATTAACTTCTTGGAAGTTAAAGAAGACCTTATGAAATATTTTTAATATGTATTATTATGGAGATAATAAAGCGTTAAATAAAGAACTTAAGAATATATTCTCATTTGAATCTAAGTTTGAAGATAATATAAATAAGTATATGATTAAATATATAGATAGATTAGGAGTACCTACAGATATAGATAAAATGCCTGAGATACTTTCTATATATGACGGAGAACTTATAAGTGATGATATAGTATCTGAATACGAACAGCTATTAAGTCCACTAATACAAACATTATCATTGATAGTATTAAAGAATGATAGTGGAAATAAAGTAGTAACAAACGTATTACATACATTTTTAAAAAGAGACATTCTCTCTTTTTAGTCGTAAATAAATACAAAGCTCCCTATAAAAAGGGAGCAATGCATTTATTTGCGTTTATATCATATAGAAAAATTATCGGTAATGTATCCAATTTACATACACTGAATAGCAATGCAGCCATAAGTCTATGTTTATAATTATCTATTCTATCCATATCTTTAAAAAGCTATATCTGCAAGTAAGTTAATTTTTTTGGTATCTTAGCTTGTACAGCAGCTTTCTTAAATTCCTCAACTATACCTGTAGAAGAGTTTACTAAGTTTTTCCATTCCATATCCTATAAAGATATCTGTAAACTTAATAAAGTCATATATCTTATTTCTATCTTCTTTAGTAAACTTCTTAGATTCTGGAGCAGTTCCATTTACTACGTTCATAAGCTTTTTAGATATTTGACCTATCATAAGGTTTTTCTTTCTGTTTCAGTAAGTTTCTTATTATCTGATTTACCATCATTATTTTTGCTCTTTAACTCCATCTGGAACTACTATACTCCAATTAAACATTTCTGCTAATTTAAAACATAGTAGAAGTAGCAAGTTGTCTGAAGTATCCAGCTTGTTCCATTTGTTCATCAAGACTGTTTTTCTGTAAGCTGTTTATAATCATCAGCTAAATCCTTTTTCTTCTACATCTTTTAAAAGATAATCATCATTGATGATATTATCTAAATATCCAGCTAGCTTTTTGCTTAGTATCTTCATCATGTTCTTTACAGAAAGTATCTAATATTTCTGTTTTACCGTTAATTCTTTTCTTTAAGTAATACTGCAAGAGTAAGAGTTCTTTGAACGTGAGCAAACATTCTATTGAATTTCTTTTTCTCTAGCAAACACTTGTGTTTTAAGACTCTTCATAGAGAATAGTTCTTTAGAAAGCTTTTTCTTCTCTTTCTTTTAAGTTTACTATTTCTGTTTCTATAGGTCCGATTGTATCTTCTATAACTTTAACATCTTCGTGTTGACCATGAAGTTTAGTTTTAGCCATATTAAATTCAGCTTGCTTAGCTTTTTATAATAGCCTTTACGTCATCCAAACCTTTATTTATATAGTTTACATATGAAGTCATATTATTATAGAACCTCTTCCAATCATCATCATTCATAACTATTTTCTTCTTTATTATCTAAAGAGATATTTTTTTAATAACTCCGATTGCTCTAAGCATATTTAATTTAATTGGGGGATAATTCAAGTTATCAAGAGTATAATCTTTACTTAACTCTACTAAGATATCTTGTAAATTAATCAGCTCAACTTCTTTTTTCTTCTTCTCCTACTACAACAGCATCTACTATATCTTCAGTTTTACCTAATCCTCTAGGCATTTCAACTGTAGCTATTTCTTCTTTACTTGAGTCAATTATATCTGCTTCTGTATATAGTACTTCGTCTTTAGGCGTTTCCATCTTGGTCTCCTTTCTTAGCAGCTTCTTCCGCTTGTTTCTTTTCCATTATTTCTGCTAATTTAGATTGTAATATATCTTGTAATATAACAGATAAGTTTTTGAGCTACATTCATAAACACTTGGTCTTGAGCTTTTTAAGTTCATACTAGAAACTATTGCAAATGGACAAGCTAATACGAATGTTGATAATATTCTTCCTGCAGTGTAATCTCCATATGGAATATCTAGTTTTTTTCCATTATATCTCCAAGCATATCCATCAAGTATTTAGTAGTATCTTGAATAATTCCATCTTTATCATATAAGTCATTAGAAGCCATATACATAATATGAGCAGTAGCTTCTGGTAAGTTTACAGCACATACGATGTTAGCTTTATTTCCTACACTATCAAGAGCCATTTGTCCTACTGAGTTTTTATCTCCTAACATAGCAACCTTTTCCCATATAGCAGCATATAGATTTCTTCTATCATCATTAGTAAGTCCCTCTAAAGCATTTAATGTAGCTTGTACATTTTTAATAAATGGGTCTTTTCCTACATGTTCAAATGGCATGTCTGTTAACCATTCTAAGTTAGCTGTCACTGGTAATAAGTCTCTTATTTCTTGTTTGAATTCTTCTAACCATTCTGGATAAATAACTATTTGAGCTAATGGATTAGCTTTTAATGCCATTAATATACGGAAAGCTTCATTCATAATCCATTCTCCATATGCTTCAGTATAAGCTTCAGTTACATCATTAGCAGTTTTTCCAGGTGGAATTAAATCATGTTCCATTAAGAATCTTTCTCTATTCATTCTTTCAGCACATATATTTGCAATAGCATTTACATATAAGAAAGTAATGTCATCAGAAGCATTTTCATTCAATATAGTATTCATAAGAACTCCAGCTAATGTAACAGGAACTTTACTTAAGTTATTGCAATGCATAGACACATCTTTAAAACTCATATCATTTACATCTATATCTAATGCTTGTAAAGTCTTTATATTTTCTTTACTTACATTGATAAAGTTTATAAGTTGGTCATAATCTTCTGTAAATAATTCTTCATTAGCAATATTATCTACATTTGTAAGGTCTAATACTCTAAGATTATCTCCTCCAGCAGATTGAATTCTTTCTATAACTTCTCCAAGTTTAGTTTTGAGCCATATCTGAAGACTCTGCTAATTTAATTGGGTCTACATCATTAGCTACAAATTGAGCCATATTTACTATAAATTGATTTCTTCTTAGGCATATATATTTCATTTCTTCTCTAGTCATTATTTATCTTCTCCTTTAGCAATGTCCGCATTTAATTTATGATAATTATTTTTCTTTATTCTTATTTGTAACTTCTAGCCATTCATTGTAGTTTGTAACTCTAATTCTCTTTAAATCTACAATATCAAATCCTACATAAAGACTTCCGATAAATACATCTGAAGTAGTTCTAGCAGCTTCTAGTATACTTTGGTCATATACACCAGTTATAACATTATACACAGCATTAAATGGAACTTTTTCCTGTTCTATAAGCTTCAAGTCTTTCTCCAGCATTTTCTCTATCTATATAATTATATGCAAGTGCATACGCATTATACATCATATCAATACAATCAATAGCATAACTTACATATCTTTCTAATAAGTCTTTATTTTTGAACTACTTTTAGATATTACTCTATTAGCTTCTTTAAAAGTATTTTTCTCTTAAGTCTGTTATTCTTTTTTTAATATCCAGCTATTAGCACCAGGCATAATACCATGAACATGTACAGATATAAATACACCAAGAGCATCATCTAATAGATTTACTATATTATGGAACTCGTCTTCAGTTCTTACATATATAACTGGTTTTTAGAGAAATACCACTCATATAGTTAATTCTGTTATCTATATTATTATCAAATCCAGCAGTATCAGACATATTCTTCTTCATATTGAATAAGCTTTCTCTTTTAAGTTTCATTCTTTCTACAAGCTCTTCATCATCAGAACTCATTAAGAAAGTGTTTCCATCAAAACTTGTACGTAATTTGAATTTACTTTCATCATAAACGAATGAATGTTTTTTTCTCCTACTTCTTTATCAGCAACATCTTCGTTATACGCATATTCACATCTATCTAAATAGATTTTTACCTCCGTTTATTATTGGAAGCATAGTAAATACTTCTTTAGTTTTTTTCCTGGTTCTAATACAGTACTAGGAATTACTCCATTTTCATTCATTTCTAATGGAATACTTCTTAAAGAATTCATTTTAGCATTGATAGCATTTAAATCTACTACTATTTCACTATACACATCAGTACAGTCTTGATAATATAATTTACCTACATCTATATCGTGAGCAAGCATTATCATAGGACGAATAGTTTCTTGTACATTCTTTCCTCCAGCATTTACAGAGAATGTAAATCCATTTAGAGTTATTTCTTTATAGAAGTCTTCTAAAGAGTTTGGAACTCTACTTACTAATATAAGTGGGAATCCTTTATAGTTTTTTTATTATATTTACTATAGATAAGTCCTCCGTTTTTCATCAGTAGCTTTTACATATATTCTTAATCCATTCAGTAAACATATTTTTTTAAATAGTTTAGCATTATGGTCTGCAATAAATCCACTTAATATAAATATATGCCCAATGTTATCTTTGAATGGTTCTATTTTTAGTTTGAGTTAAAGCAGAGATTTTTCATTTTAATTCCAGCTTCTACTTCTATATCTATTTTATAATTTCCTATTCTTCTTTCTGGTTTTTTGTACATATGTAGAAGTAATATCGAATCCTTTTTTTCTACAGCATCTTTCATTACATTTCCAAAAGCTTCTCTAAACCCAGGAGTATTTCCTACAGTAGTATTAACAGCATTTAAAGTCCATTCAAATCCATCTAAGTTTTCATCCTTAACATATTCTCTTTTCTCAGGATTATACACTTGAATAGCTTCTTTCTTCATCATAGATGTAGCAGTATATCCAAGAACGTCTTTAATAAGAGCTCTGATGTTCTTTGGAATTTCTACTTTATGAGTGTCGTCGTATATTAAAAAGTTCTTAGCAGTAAGAGCACCCATCATTGCTAATGAAGTAGTTCCGTCTCTAGAAGTGTTATCACTGAATCCACTTAAGTATTTAGTTTGTTGTTGAATACTTTTTTTAGAATAGTAACTCCGTATCTAGTACCAAAGTTAATTCTACTAAAGAAAGAAGCACCATCAGATGTCTTTACATAGTTACAGTTTTCAGCAACGAATTCTCCCTCTGCTAAGTTATTGAAATCGAAAATAGTTTCTCCATATACACCACTATAAGGCCCGAATACATCCTTAGCGTGGTCTATAATACTATCCAATACTAGTATCTTAGTATTATTAGTTAGATGAGCAAAAGTTAGAGAACATATCTATTTCTCTTCCTCCATTCTCTACCTGTTTTTTTAATGTAGTCATTTACCGGTTGACATACAAATTTAGTCATAATTATAACCTCCTATATTTAATATTAAACACGTCTTCTTTGTCTCATTTTTTTCCGTATAAAACAATGCATCTGTCTAAGATGTTGTTTAATTTTTTTCTAGACAAATAAAGACTTAGTATATACGTTCGTGGTAGTATATACTAAAGGATTATTTTTTTAGCATTTTTTTAAATAATGTCAATCTGGATAATATTTTTTTAATTAAAAATACTATTAGTAAAAAAATTACGTAAAAAGGAGGAAATGCATATGTCTATAAGAGGAATGCGTTCAAGTAAGGTACCTCAATTTATGAGAACTGGACCTTACAATGCTCTACCATTTAGTTCGACTGTATATACTTTTTACAGATAACTCTAGAGTTGCTGAAGAAGAAATAGATGCTGGAAATTATTCTGTGTTTCAACCATTCTTTTCTCCAAAAGGAATAACAGGTGAAGCTATTTACCTAGAAGGTAATGACACATTGAATAAGTTTGTTAAATTAAATGGTACTATGAATACTTTAAAATATGGTCCTATGGGAACATGGGCATTAGCTGCTGTTCAATCAGGATTTAACTTAGGGTATGTTAATATGAGAACTAACGACTCTACATATCCAAATGCATATGTTGCGTTAGTACTTGACCCAGTATATAATAAAAAAGCAAATAGTGATGAAGATGATTTATCTAGTCCTAAAAAGCAAAAATTGTACTGGTACAAAAACACAGACCCATCTGAACCTACTAAACAAGGATATTACTTTGGATATAGCAAGGATGAAATAACTGAACAGCTTAAACCTATAGCTGTTAACGATGGAGATGTAAAAGAAGTAGAAGTTCCAATGTACGAATTCGGATTTGACTCTTGTCATATATCTGGTCTTACATTAGACGGAAGCTTTGAGGGAGAATTAGATAAAGAGGCAGATGGACAAAAGATATCTTTATATGGAGGAAAGAACGTATCTGGTGTTAAAAAACCTATGGTAACTTCTTCTGAAATAGAAACTTATTTATCTACTCACCCAGATGAAACTAGAAAGAAAGCATATAGAGAAGTTTTAAATAACTTATCTGACATCAAATCTATTCAATATCCATTATTTGGACTTTGTTATAGAGGAGCTGGAACATATGGAAATAAATTCTATGCTAATATAACTGCTAAAACAGACAGATTAGATAATAGATATCCATATTATAACTGTATAATAAGAGAAAAATGATGCTACTGAAGAACACCAATTTGATTTCACACCATTCTATTACAGTATTGGTAAATCATTCAACTACAACTTCAGAGACAGAGCTATCTACAGCTGTAAAGTATCTTTCTCATTAACAAATGAAGTTCAAACATTTGAATCATATATCATATCTAGAAAAGTTTCTAATGAATTAGAAGGAGTAGTTTCTAAATCAATGGAAATCTTAAAGAAAAAAGTTAAAGACGCTATGGCAGCTGTAGATGGAAATTTACTTGCCGATGTTGAAGGACCTGCGGCAGTAGAACTTTCTAAAGCTAACTTTGATTTATTCTTTAAAGGATACGATGATATAGCAAATAAATTTAAGAAACCAGTTGTATCTAACCCTAAAGTAGACGAAACTCCATTATCTAACTGGAACATTACTAGACTTGTAGAAAAGACTAGAAATACTTCTACTGGAGAATGGGTAGTTACTTCTAGACCTACACCTGCACTTAAAGTATTATCTTGTCCTGAAAAACTTCAATTCTTCGGAGGAGGCTTTGGACAACTTCAAGAAGTACTTGATGATGGTGATTTCGATATGGACGAATTAATAAACTACAAAAGTAGGAACTACTGGAGAAGTTATTAAAAAAACTACAAAGTATGGGACGAAATGTTAAAAAGACGTATTTACAGGTAAAATAGATACTGCTATATATGATACTGCCTTGATAAAAGACTGTATAGTATTTGGAGATGACTATTCTAATGAATTACAAAATATAATAGCAGATTTAGTAAGATACGACGAAACTACTATCCATAAAGATAAGACTAGACCTGACTGGACTTTCATAAGAACACCACAAAACAGAATTAGAACAGCTTCTGAAGCTTTAAACGAATGGGCTGCTTTCTTTGATGATTCTGTTAAAAACTACAATATGCACCCATGTATCGGTTCTTGGATGTTTAACGACCAAACTACTGGAGGACAAACAAGATTTAACGCATGGTATGAATACTTAGGAAAAGGTGGTTCTTTATATGCATACTTATCAACTCATACACCAAAGAGCTTTGCTTCTGAAGACTACAGCTTAATATTATCAGGTGCAACTGGAACAGGATTCTGTATACCAGAAGATGATGATATTAAAACTAAGCTAGTAGAGCAATGTATAATGTACTATACATTAAGAAGTACTGGATATTATGCTTTAGGAGAAGATTTAGGATATCTTCCTAAGTTTGATTCTAATATGAAGAACGTTGGAAGCTGTATTCACTTTAATAGAATGTCTAATATAGTATATAACTACGCTAGAGACCATAGAATAGTTAATACTACAAAAGATACTTTAGATAAGATGAAGAAAGCTGTGGATAAACTTATATCTATACCTGCTAGACACTTTGAAGGAAAAGTTATAGTTACTGTAGAAGTAAGTAAACACGAAAACGAAGTTAGCAAGAAAGTAGTATTATTCACAGTATCTGTTACTGGACATGAATATTCTAGACATAATAGAGTAAACATGGTTATGAATAAATCTACTGGAACATTAGTATCATAAGGAGGATGATGAATAATGGCTACAGCTGCAAACCTACAATCAGGGGTTTTAGCACAAGAAGTTATAAGTAATGACAGCTTGTACGTGCAACACTGGCTAAAACCAAGTGCAAATGGAAGAAAATCATTGATATCTTGTGAATTCATGGATCACTCAAAAGATAACATGATTGGACTTACACAAGTAGATAAATCAATGTTCTTACTTCTTCCTACATACTATCCAGAAATATATACAGATGTAAAAAATGGTGCTATGCTTTCTAAGTCATTTAAAGGATATTGGAACTATATCTGTCAAACTGCTACATCAGTAGACGGTATACAAGATATATCTTTCAACATTCAAAAATGCTACTTATAAAAACTCAATTCTTTAGTACACCTCTATTCACTACAATAGAAACTCCTACTAATGAAATTAGTTTAAGAGTACCTGCGGAACTTTCTGGATACTTTATGACAAAACAAACTAGACACTGGATGAATGCTATATCTGACGAACAAACAAGAGTAGCTACATATAATGGACTAGAAGAAGACTTCAACAACTGGTCTCACAGTGCTGGTATGTTATATATAAAACCAAACAAAACTCTTACTAAATGTGACTATGTTGCATTATGGTTCTTAATGGTGCCAAAATCAGCACAATTATCGAACTTCAACGCGGATGCTACATCTCCACAAATAGTTGAGTTACAATTCCAATTCCACGTTTCTGTTATAGACGATAGAAACATCAGAGTAAAAGAATTAGGAGAAGAATATCTAGCTAAATATAAAGCTTTCATCTGTGAAGATACTGCTTTATTTGGATTATCTGCTAACACTGTATTAAACTCTGTATTGGACTTAAGAAAAGTAAATATCTTAGGAAACTTAACAAATGTTTAATAGGACTACCCCTCATTTTTTTAGTGAGGGGTATCCCATTTAATTACGCCTTTTATCCGTACAAACATGATGTATTTTATGAAACAGATAATTATATATTACACTGTTTCAAATATTATAAAGGAGGTATTTGAATGAAGAAATTAAGGAACAAGTCCATCTTATGATGGAACATATTTTTTTCTGGAGTAATTGAAAAAGGAGGTGTTGTAGATTTAGAAAAAAATAACAGATATAGTTTGCAAGAACTATCCACATTCTATGAGATATATATCGCTAGACCCTTGTGAGACTACATATATAACATTAATAGAATGTGTAAATGAAGAACATGATGAAATTCTATTAGCACGTAATAGTTTGGCTATGTTAAATGAATTGCGTGCTGAAGGAAATTTTAATCTTTTGGGTGATAAGTATGTTAAAGAATGCTTATATAGAGAGCTAGCTAGTTATATATTCGTATATACTTATATGAAACTATTAAGCAAAGCTCCGATTGAAACAGAAAGACCGATAAGCATGCTTACAAACATATTAAATACAAAGGAAGATATCAACGCTTTCATTTACTGTATGGATAGAGAAGCAAGAGAACTAGAGATGGCTTTGGTTTATTTATAAAGAAGCTGTCAATAGTGTATATGGATTAGCTCCTCATGTTATATATGAAGGAGTGTATTTGTATGATGTTTATATGAGTATTTTTAAAATTGAGATTCCCTGAAATCATAAGAGAAAGCTCAAAAATCTGTTGGAAAAAAATTTTTAAAAGAAATTAGAACTATGTTAAAATTGAAAGGGATTTATATGAGTAAGAAAATAAAAATCTAAAAAAAATCTAATGGAAAGAGTAGAAATGTTATAGATATGAATAGAGACAGCGTACCATTCAATGAATTAAGCTATTATGTTGATAACATGATATATACTGACACTACTATCAGAACCATATGTGATTATATGGATATGGTAGGAATAAACTATGATAAAAAGATATCTGATTCATCTAATTTAAATTCAGAAACTATCGTACATACAGTATGTGCATTTTTTTAACATATACAGCAGCTGATATAGATGATACATTAAAAAGATTTATCTGAAGATGACAGAAGAATTGCATATGAGATAATCGAAGATGCATCTGACGCCATTAATGAAATAGCTAGTTTGGATGAGAATATTGAAACATATTATGAAGAACTTAGCAGTTCTAAAGATTTAAGATTCAGTGCAGGAGCATTTCAAAGTGTAGTTACTGCTTTCAGAAAATTAGATGCTTTGATAAAGTTTAGTGGAGTAAACCTAATATTACCAAAGATATACTTAGAAATGTTTGAAGTTCTTGGTATGATGTTATATGCTGCTACAGATAATGCTTATACACTAAAAAGATATCTTGATAAAAAGATAGCAAACATGATGAGCGTATAAAGAATAAAATAAAAGAAAAGTTTGACATAGATGTAGATACTCCAATAGAATTCACATTAGGAGATATTCTTAAACAAGCTGATTTAATATATTATAATATATTAAAGGATAATGGAGAATGTGCTCTTGATAAAATAGACAGACTTGAAAAATAAATCTAAACTAGTTGAAGTATTATTAGCATTAGGTAAACATTATGCTAATATTATAAATAGTGCACTTAATACAGCAGTACATGCTAAGATATTAGATAGTGATAAGGCTGATTTATTAATTGGAGAATGTAGTGAAACTGGAATGTATGAATTGCTTAAAAACAGCAGCTCCAGAAGTCTTAGACTTAAAGTTACGTAAAGTATTATGGTTTACAGATGTAACTGAAGAAGACTCTGAAAGCGGATTACTATGTAGTACTATGCTAGATGTAGATGGAGATTGGTTGAATATCGATAATGAATTTTATAATAGATTATCAGCTATTGGAGACTTATTAAAAGAGTATAGCATTACTTGATGATAAAACAGTAGCTGGAATTGAATATTGTAATACGTTTATAGATTTATGGGGATTTAAAACAGAAGAGCCTGAAATGGCTAATTAAGAGGAGGTAAAAAGATATGAATGGTAAAATGGAATTAGAATTAGGTGATATAAAAGTTTCGTTAGAGTTTAGCTCTAACGAAATGCTTCTTTTTAAGTATGATATTAAATGAATTACAAGCATCAGAAGAGGAGGATGAAAAATAATGAAAGCAAGTATAAATTATAATAATCTAAAAACAAATATGGATATCACACCTGAAAAACGTAGAGGATTTTATTAGCTACGTTAAACTTATGAAAAAAACAAAAAAATAAAACTTATGTTAAAAGTGTTATAAATGACCCAAATCCTATAATGTGCTACTCTGGAGAGCAAAGAGTAATACCTTGTACGGACATTCCTTATAACGTAACTACATATAATTTAGAAGAATTTCAAAATGAAAATGAAGGTTCTATTATAATGGAATATGAATTAGAAGGAAAGAGATTTATAAACTGTACTCCACATGATATCGTATTTCATTATTTAAAAAGAGATGAAGTTATCGTAATGAAACCATCTTCTACACTTGTAAGAGTATATACTGAATTTGAGAGAGGAACTAATGATATGCACATTTATAATAAACAGAAATCAGTATCTATAGACATACCAGCACCAGAAGAAGGTATCGTTTATATAGTTTCTCAAGTAGTATTTAATCTATTACCAGAAAGAACAGATTTAGTATTCCCTAACTCATTACACGCTGTTAGAGATGCAGATAATAGAGTTATAGGAGTACATGCGTTCGTAGAAAGATAGGAGGTATTATGAGAACAGAGTATAGAGATGGGAAATTGGTTTTAATTAAACAGACAGAACCAGACCTTGATACGAAACTTCTAATAAAATCATACATAAGCGAAATTGATAAGTATGGTACTTTATTATGCAAAGAACTTAAAGATGCTCATATAAAAGTTTGGGATGATATTACAGAAGATGCTCAAATGAATGCAGTTAAATCAGAAGCAGTGGATATATTATCATCTAAATATAGCTATTACCTAAAAGTATTAGGAAATCCAAAAAGATGCTGCTACTGAAAGTTTAAAAATACTTTTATAATGGAGTACCTCCTGAAGGAGTATCTTATTTTTAGCATATATTATAGCATATTAAGAGAGTTCTCTTTAAGAATACTTGGTATATTACGCGAACACGAAATAGACACTACGAATATAGTTCCAGACCATATTGTAGGTTTATTACAAAGTATATATCATGATGGAAGAGGTGGAACTATTACTATAAAAAGGAAATAGAGAGCTTTTATAGTAGACTATTAACTATATTTAGATTAGTAGTAATACCAGAATATACACACAATATTAATAAATATGTAATTTATATAAAAGGAGAAGATGATAATGGAAAATTGCCTTAAAAATACCAGGATTTAAAAAAAGATAGAGATATGTGGATGGTGAATTATAATTTATATTTCGCATCATACGCATTAGAAAACAAATTTGAATATGACGAATTAGAAAGGATACATGATGAATTACTTGCTATAGCTGATGAAAGAGTTCCTGATGATATAGACTATGACGAATTTAAGAACAGCTGTTTTTAAAATAATAGAAGATAGAGCTGTATCATTTAGAGAAAAATGCATCACTTCTTTAGAAATGGTTATTATATCTGAATCATTAATAGAAGAAAATAACAGTCGTGAAACAGCTGAATATATTGAGGAAGAGAAGAAAGAGCTCACTCAAGAAGACTTTAGCGACCCTGAAGATTACGAAGCTATGACTGGGAAGAGATGGAATTCAGAAGAGTAAGACGTAAATAAATGCATTCCGGGTATTGAGAGTACCCGGTTTACATTTAATTACGACTTCACCATTCATTTGAAAGGAGGTGAAAGCCATGAGCGTTAACGAAGTGTATAACATACTTCTATCGAGATATAACAGTTTGATGCTTAATAGAGCGTCCGTTATATTTCAGAGAGCGTCAGACCAAAAGTTTTTAGGCACTGATATATCTCTTAAAGCATTTTTGGATAATCCAGAATTGTACAACATCGTTGATCATGAAAGTATCAATGAAATTGTTACAGGTTTATTCAAAAATAAATACACTATAATACATGATGCTACTAACGCAGTAGTATCTGTAGGATAGTTCAAATGACCCTCTAAAATGGAGGTTATTTTTGTATCAATCAGACGGGAGGTGATACTTGTAGTAGTAGAGTTTATATAAACATGTGTAGACAAAAAAATCAATACACAATATGTGCAGACATAAAATCAATGCACTTCTTATATGTAACTAAACACATCTGATTGATATACATATATATTTTGTTTAGTTTTACAGAATACTTGATATAAATCTTTAGCTGGTTTGTTTATATCATTACATTCCAATGTTTCTATAAATGCATGAGTATTAACAGCATCTACGTATTTAGCTGTTTCATATGTACATATAGGAAAGGAACCACTTGACATAATGCAGCATCCCAAATGTTTTTCTTCATTTAGTGCATAATTAACTAAAGCCATATTAACAGTATCTGGGTCTATAATATGTTTATCTGGATTAAAGTTCCATATATATGAATTAAAAATCTAATATAACATTATATAAGTTAGTTCCAGCATATCTTCCATTAACTACATTCATATCTACAGATACTACCATTTTATGCCCTACGCTACTAATGTAATGTATATTTGTAACTGTAACACAAGTCATGGCATCTAAGAATACATATGAAGTATCTTTACCATTATTAACTATATGGATATATGGCATCTTTAAATAATAATTTCTAAACATCTTTATAAATATATCTTCGTTGCAATATATTCTATTATAAATATCGCTAATGATATCGTGATATATACTTTTAGGAACTATTATTTGAGTTACTATATCTGGATTAAATGTATCTAATAAGCTGATTAAATCTCCGCTAGTAATCGTATTAATATATTGAACACTTATTGCATTTGTAGCTATATGCACTAAATCACTACTTTTACGCATCTTAGCTATAGCTCCGCATATTTTTTTAGTATCATTTATTCTATTTTCAGAGTAATCTAACTTTATACTTAGATTATTATTACTTAAATAAGTTCTATGATAGTTTTTTTATTTTCTATACTATCTAGAAGTTCATCTCCATATACTATAACTACATTAGCACTATCTCTATTAAGCCATAATATATTATTAAACGCATTGATATTAATGTTATTAATAAATCCAACTACTATAACTTTATACTGTGTTTTTTTATTTTTCGTAACTATATCTGGAATCTTTTCTAAGTTACTGAACACGTGTGCATTGATAACATTGATATGCATTGGAAATATTAACGGTAATTGCTGAGTTCCATACATAAAATCTTCTGGTTTTTAATAAGATATCTTCATCTCTATCTGTAACGAATAGTATATCGTCTACGTTTATTTTACCATATAATAACGCTTCGTGTCCAAATAACCACATTAGCGTCTCTGCGAATATAGTACTTTTTTTAATGTTTATATCTGCACTCATTGATATTAAAGACCTGTTCAGATATATTTTGTCATTTTCCATGATCATTATAATCACTCCCTTTATAATTTATTTACATCAACGCTTGTCACTTAAAAGTAAGAAACAAAGACCTGTCTAAATATAACAATACAAGGAGGTAATGAAATGGCACATAGTGATATAATTGGTAGTATGCACCAAAATGGTTTCTTAGAAGTCTGTTATTTAGTAGAAGATGCTGCTAGAATTACAAATCAAACTTTCAAAGTATGGGTTCCATCAGTAATGGGAGGAATTGATAATAGTAGTTTGGAAGTAAAGAATACTAAGATAGACGCTAAAATAAATATAAATAGTGCTACAGTAACACCGACACAATTACAAGAAAAGGGATATATTGAAGCATATAATGTAACACCGTATGCATACAGACTAGATGGATATATTCCTAATCATAAAACAGCTAAAAATACATGTTGCACGTGGAACATGGAGTACAGGTAATGTAAACCTATCTGGTCCTACTACCGCTGCCGGATGTGGTCCTCATACTCATGATACTACTGGAACTCACCAAGCTACATCTTGTGAATTCAGTGATATGAATTTAGAGGGTATAGAATATTGGAATAGTACAGAAGTAGACTATCAAAATATTAATAATAAGATAATAAAGAAAGGTCATAAAATGTATGGTTCGTTTGTAAATGGAGATGAACCAGGAACTTTTATTATAATAGCAATAGACCACGTAGTTCCTAGATTTAATGACACTGCTGTAGGAGCAGATGAAGATAGAGCTGATACATCTCTAGATGGAGATAAGTTAGTTAAGAATAGTGAAATGCCTTAAGGAGGAGGTAAATTATGGGATTAAATAATAAATACCTTGGTGTTAGACCTTATATTGAAGCACCGTTACTTATATCTGAAGAAGCAAGTAATTTACAAGTTCCTAAGAATATGAAAGATTATATGCTTGCTCAAGCTACAGAAAGTAAGTTATCTAAATGGAGCTTTTACAGATTCGATATAGGAACTGAAAATGCTTCATATGGTAATATATTAAATGATTTCGTATCTTGGAAATATGCACACCCAGAATTCTTTACAAATATAAAGATGGGTAGACACCAAGCTGCAATTATGGAATATAAACCAAAGTTGATTGCTCAAAGCTTATACGGAGACCCTGCTTTATTTTTACACGATAATGATATTTAATGATATCTATCATGATGCTGAACTTAGTAAAGACAGATTACAAGAACAAGGTATCATAGTATTAAACGAAGTAGGTATAAATGCACTTAAAGATATAATGGTATTTAAGCGTAAATATGAATACAATGAAGAAGAGCCTTTTTGCTCCATCTGATTTTTTTAATATGAAAGAAGGTGATACGTGTGGTAAGATTGATAGATAATGATATATTTCTATTTATATTATTATTAGTGAATATCGTAATTATAGCTATATACGATAAAGTCACAGTATCAAATATGTTTAAAGCAGTTGTAGCTGCTATGTCTATTAGAATAATATGTAGCTATGTTCCAAATCCTATATTAGCAATGAAGATTATAGTAGCTATTTTAAGTATAGTTACATTGATATTTAAGGGAATGGTGTTGCTTGCAGCATTTATAGAGCTTATTCAGAATATGCAAAAACATCATATATTTGGAATTATACTTATAGTTATAATATTTGCTGTATTGGGATTTATGGAATCAATGCGTCATTATGACGTGTATAAAGGAGGATTTAAATAATGAAGAAAAATTAATATAAATCCAGATGAGTTAGACCACGTAATCAGAGAGTTTACGTTTAAGGATATGCCAGGAGATATGGCATTATTCTTTCTAACTCAGGATTTAGATTACAACGATCTTTTTAAATATAGTATCATAAATAATAATGATTTCTATAAGAAAACATTCAGTTATATACTTTCATTTATTTTAGATAGAGCTAATACTGGTAGATTTAATGAAATCATTTGGGATTTTACTAGTAAAATATACTGGACTACTTACAGAAAAGATAATGTCTACCCGGTTGAAGATTACTTGACTTCTGTATTATTTGCTAATATGTTTAATTATTTTTGTAAAGAATAATATGGAGAACCTTGTGCTGTTGTCTTTAGATGCTCTATTTATAAATAAAAAAACGTCGATAGCAGAGCTATAGTAGAGTTAATCATAGATAATAAAGAATTGCATACTAGACCTATTATAACGCATTTAATGAGGTCTGACTTATTAACAGCAACAGATATACTTGCTCTTATACTATTGGAATATTATAATAGTAAAGACCCAGATACTCTTATAAATTTGATGGACGAATATGCTCTAACTAAAGACTATTACTTAGATTTACTAGACGCGTTAAAAGAAAACTATACTGTATTAGTAGATGATACTTCTGATAGTAAGAGAAGTGTATATATAAATCCTAGATATAAAACTAAATATACTAATGCTCTTGATTTAGTTCGTGTAGCAGTTGCATCTACTATAAATAATGACGCTGATATGGAGATACTTATGTTTTTTTAGACCAAGCTATAAATATACATCAAGTTAATCACGATGTTAAAAAGAGCACATCTATATACATATATAAAGAATTGGCTTATGTCTGAAAATAGAAAAGAAGAAAGACTTGCATCATTATTATGGTATGGATTTGAAGACTGCTCTTTAGATATAGAAGAAAGAGACTTTAGAATAATAGCACAAGATATATTAGTAAATCAATATTTAAGAGAAGATAGATTTCTATCTCCATATGAATTATTCATTAGAGTATATAATTTAAATAGATTCGATTTCTTACGAGAGATATGAAGTATACTATCAGAGAAGAACTTATACGTAAATTAAATGTACATGGATATCCAGTAGTACTTGGTCTTAGAGATGACGTTAAATGGCTCATAAATTTTTAACAAAGATATGATGTAAATTTTATCAAACAGATAACTATATTTTTTTACATAGTTTATCAAAAGTATACTTGGTAAATAAATCTAGATTAAAACATTTAAAAAGGAGGACATGACATGTCAAAGAAAGAATTCAAGAGACCATCTTTAGCTATTAAAGAAGTAAAAGATGAAAAAGTCGCAGTAGCTAATGTGACTGAAACAGCAAAAGCCAGCAGTTGAAGAAACTGCGAAAAAGCAATTTGTATCATATGACGAAATGGTTAATGATACTAGAGGACACAATTTCCCAAGAAAGATAGTGCCTCTAAAAACAAGATGTAGGGTATCTTGCAAACACAACTGTAGACGATAATATCGTTACGTTGAGTGTTGAAGATTTAACTTACGTATCATTTGCAATTAATCCTAAGGATTTAGAAAGATTCTTATTAGGAAAATGTGATGATAAAGTAGTTAAATCTATTAGAGCATACAATAGTTCTAATAAAGGATTACCTTATTTATATGCAGCACTTGATAAAAATGTGGCTATTAATACAGCCGTAAAAAAACAAACTTGCTTGAAGTTTTTAGATAGAAGACTTAAGCAAACATTAAATGTCGATGGAGTTGTTAAAGGCCCATTAAGAGCTCTATTAACTACTGAATATAGAGATAATATCGTGGATAATGGAAGCGATATTGGATTTGTATTCAACATATCAGACGCTGTGGCGATGTATGTCGCTTCTATGGTATTTTCTACTGTGGATGTAGAACAAGTAAGACTTAATAATATGATTGCAAGTCAATTCAGAATTTCAAATGATGTATTATTTGAAAATGGAAAGATACTTGCAGCATTTAGTTTTTACAAATAAAAATAGGTTCTACATTAGTAATTAAAACTGCATTAGAAAATATTGTAGGACTTAATACATCTATGAGTTTAGCTAAGTTTAAATCTAAAAGTTGATGAATACCCTAAGAAATAATGTGGATACATCAGCTCATATAGAATATGTAAACTTTGCTAAATTATTAAGAACAGAAAGTATAGCTGGACTTAGCGTAGCTGAAACTGAGCAAGCTAAAGCTAATCAAAAGCTTATAAGTGAACTTTCTGGAAATGCAGGAACTACTGGAGGATTAAACGTTTCTTTAGTTCCACTTGTTATTTTGGATAATGCGTTTGCAACAGACAGACATATATTCCATAATAGCACATTAAACGAACTTCTAAAACCAATTCCAGGTAGAGAAGGGGTAAAGAAGGAATTAGTTGCTAGAAGATTAGGACCTCTTTTAACTGAAGACATTATGAGTTTCGCAGTAGGAGATAATATAGCTATCCTTACAGACGTTGCAAAATTAGTAATGACTGTAGAATTAGGAGGAGTTAAAAACCTAAGACTATCTGTATCTACAACTGATAGTTACATAGCATATAATTTTACAGTATAGTAATTATCCCACTAATATATTTTTGTATTAGTGGGATTTTTTATTTTTTTAATCAAAATAAGGAGGAATGATATGCAAACTACAATGATAAAAAGTGAACGAATTGTGTCCAGAGATAGATAGTGTAATAGAAGATGACTCTGTATCTGGAACTATAAGAGTAAAGCGTATCTATGATTATATTAATGATTATATGCAAAACGTAACTATAATATATCCAAATACATTTGCACCTACTATTGGGTTATATCTATCTTTCTTTAACAGACTCAAATCATTCTTAGATTCAGTAGAAGACTTAGAACAAGAAAAAAAGGTCATAATATCATATTTTTCAAAATATATTATTTGACGTTGATTTGAGCGTGATAAAATGAGAGAAGATATGAAAACACCCGTGGTAGAAAAAGATTATTAATTCAACTAATTTTTATATCTACACTTAGAAGCGTAGTATATAAAATGTTTCAAGTAGACCCAGCGACTATAGATTGCAAAAAGATATATATAGATTTAAATAGTTGCTTATCAATTATATTCAGAGGAGAAGAATATAACACAGAAGAATGTAGACAAGAACTGCAAAAGTATATTAGAAAAACTTTATGAATACTATGGTATTAAATAGAATACAGCTTATCTTTCTATTCACACTTGAAAAAAAGTCAAGCTCATATAGACATCTTCCCAGATTGGTGTAAAGAAAGATATAGTAGAGTAGATATAACTAAAAAGTAATTTTATGAAACACTTTATAGTTGCTATAGAGGAATATAGTAGAAAGAATAATAGTATTAAAGTAGTAAATACAAATAAAGTGCACCCTGCTTTTAGTAGTATATCAAAATGAATGTAAGAGTAAAAAGAGATTCTTAATCCTATCTAAAGATTTAGTATTCCAATGTATTCCACTAAAGTTATGTTCAATATATAATGGAAATATATTTGTAGATATAGAAAATCCTAATAGAGACCTCCCAGAATATATAGATATAGCTGAACCTGATGTTCTACTACCTACTGCATTATCGCTTATGGGTAGTCCTAGAGAAGAATTCAAGGGACTTTCTGGATATGGTCCATATAAAACTAGTAAGTATGTTAATAAATATAAGCTTTGAGATAAAGCTTAATTTAGAACATCCTCTTAAGGAGCATTGTGACAAATTTTTCTGTACTGTTTGATATAATTAAATTATTAGAAATCAACAAAGAAGAAATAGCAATAGTATAAAAAGGAGGAATTATGATAGGATTTTTCTGGAAAAAAAGAAATGGCTCTTTAATAATGGACATAAAAGACGCTATTGATTCAGAATGGCATAATGATGTCAAATCTGGAAACTTTGTTTATAGAGATATAAATGGAAATAAAATATATGAAGTTAGCTATGATAATAATGTTATCTATGGAAATATAAGAGTGTTTAAAGATAACGGAGACCTTAGCTCTTTATATAATACTAAATATAATGGGCTGTATGACGCAGCTCATTTTTTTGATAATAAAAAGATGGCTGAATTTAATTTAACATCTAAAAATATATGTAAATAATAACGTATCTGAATATTCGTTACCGGGGGGTAGGAGAATACATACATATTAATCCTACTAATGGGATACATCCTGCGGAATTATATCCAGGTACAATATGGGAACTTGTGTCTACAGATTTTTATACTTACTGCAGATAAATCTATGCATAACTTGACAGAGGTACCGACTGTAGTTATGACTGCATTAAATACAACTAGTACTAATCTAGTTACTGACCCAATTAAATTATTTATAAAGACTAATGGAGACATTGAAGCTCAATATGTCGATTTATATAGAGTCTTAGTATATGGAGTTTCTACAATGATAAAGGTAGAATACCTTATAAAAAGAGTAGTAGTTCCTCTAGATACTAATGGAGAAGCTACTATAAATGATATTAGAGTATTATTTCCCACTCTTATATCATCAGGAGTTAGATATGATATAGAAGCTTATGTTATAACACCATACGGTAAATCAGAAGTAGCTACTACAGGAATGAGTTTTACTAATCAACTTAGAAACTATAATCCTAATAGTGCAGAATACTTTGAGATGTTTAACTGGTCTAAAGTACCTAATCCTTACGCAGAAAAAGAAAACGTAGTACACGAACGTGCTAAAGTTAGATTTAAGAATAAAGAAAAGGTTTACTTATGGAGACGTAAAGAAGACCACGTAGGAATAGGACCTTATCTTTATAGTAAAAACTTTACAGAATATCATAATGAGAAAAGAGCTAGAGAAGGAGCTTATGTTTTAAAGACGAATGAATATGACGACCCTTACTGTGCGTTAAATGGAGATGATATAATATACAATCCAGACGCTATTCATCCTATGATAAAAAGGACTTATGATGAAGGTAAGCTTAATAATAAGATAGAACTATATGATGAGAATGGAAATCTTTATAATGAGATATTATTAGATGCTGAAAAAGAATATAGCTAAAGGTAGATTTTTCTAACTTCACTCCAGCAGATTGGGATAAACCAGAAGATAAACTTATATATAAATATAAGACTGGTTTGACAGGAACTACTGTTGATAGAAGTTCTGTTATATCTACAACACCTCACACTGAATTTGAAGATGGAAGTTTCTTTGTAATACCTCCGTCTGTATTTGACGCACCAGCTGGAGGAATAGCTAATCCTACGCCTGTAGAGTCTGTTGATAATATGTACGATAATTACCATAGAAGAAATATATATGGAATTCCTGATAAGAATATAGAAATTCGTATAGTATGGGGACATAAGACATCAGACCCTAAAGAATTATATTATACTACTAAAGTTATATCTAATAAAGACCCCTAAGTATTTTTTTATCCTAATAGATACTTTGATTTATATAATACTATAGTAGAAACTTATAAGAATGATATACATAATAATAAAAAAAGATATAAAAAGAAATGTCTGAATTAAATTCAACATTGGATATGATGCTTATGTTTAAAGCTATAGATGTAGTTATAGATGCTGATAAAGGATACGTAGCTGAGGGATTATACCCAGGTATTAAATGGCATTATGGAGTTAATACGAAGTTTGGACCTTTAGATGAAATGGACACTATAACAGTATTTCCTAGATTCTATACAGATAATGTAAGAATAGTACACGATGATGATAGTCATATCTTGGCTAATAGAAATACTATTAAAAGAGAAAGCGACCTTATCAAACCGCTTAGAAGTAACTTTAATCCCAAGCACGTTACAAGAGAGATATCATTCAGAAGAATGCCAGCTCCAATTACAGAAGAGAAAAAAAGGAGATGGAATATTTAATATAGCAGTTGCTTATAATACTGTTAAAAGTGGAACTGTAAACACTAATACAAAAGCCTCTATAGAATTACCGATTAAAATAGATAGTAATTTTATAGATTATTCTATGAAAGTAATTAGAGTAGGAGCTGTATTAGAGCATATTCATAATAATATAAATATATTATATGATGAACAGTATAAGAATATAGAGGGAATTAAACCTGTACTTAGACAGAAGCTAGCAATAGCTTCAAACATCATAGAATATATTCCATTTATATACATCAGTGTTCATTATACAGCTGAAGGACGTAAAGTTAGAACTACTCCTAGAAAGATAAGTACTTCTCCTTATACTGTTTTATTAGAACGTTTAGAATGGGAAGTTCTTACCACATATAATGGAACTATAGTAATATATCCTATGTGGGAAGATAAAGATACAGAATATAAAGGAAATCCTTATAATATGGAAGATGCTATAACTCTTACTATAGATTGGGGATATGATGAAGAAAAATAACAGAGTTAAATATATGAGAAACATTAATCTATTTAACTTGTGGAATACTATGCACAATACTGTAAATACTTCTCTTAGGATTCCAGAGTATACGAAAATAGGAGAACTAAAGCTTTATCATCTAATAGCATTCTTAAATGAATATATCCCAGATGATACAGATGTATCAGACCAAGGAATACTTAATGATATATTTAATATGACTGGATTTGACCCATCTAATCATCTTGATGATAATGTAAGTGCTACCTATGATGTAAATAAAACGTATGATGGATTTACAGGACTTCCTAGAGATAATTTCTTTATGCGTAGAAATTATATGTTCTTATCTGATGATGAACGTTATATCTGTAACTATAAGTATAATATGGATAATAACTTTAATATAAACGTTGATAAAGTATTTGCTAGAGAAAGCAAAGAGTTTACTATATATACTGTACCTACTAAATCATACATCGCTAGATTCCATTGGGATAAAAAGGTATTCCTGTAGATAAAAAAATGCTAGTCGTATAGAAGACCAAGTGAGTATTATAAAAGGACTTCAAATAGATGAAAGAGTTATATCAGACCCAGTTATTACTTCTTTAATAACTAAGATAGCTAAGAAACTTAAAAAGGAATAATCATCCTGATTATGAATACTTTACATCTAAATACGCATATTATAAGTTCTTAGGAGCTGATATAAGTGCTGCTATAAATAAAACTATACCTAAGTCTGCAATTATATCTTCAGAAGCTAATAATGAGAATGCTTTCATATTCTCTGATAATATGGTATTCTATCACGTTATGAATAATAATAACGTATATGCAGAAGATTCTAAAGAAACTTGGTATAATATTTCTAAATATTTAAACGTATATAGAAATAAACAGCGTACAGTTGACAGTAGAATTATATACAATCCTGAATATCAAATAAAGGATTTAGACCGAGAGTTCTTTGATTTAAGTCATAATGTGGATTTAAACATATTATTCCCTGGAACTAATAGAAGCTTTGAATTATACTTAGCTATAGAAACTCCAGAGAAATCAGAATATATGAACCCATATAGAGATGAAGATATTATAAGAATCAAATGGGATAAAGACGATGATGATAATATAGTATCTATAAACTTAAGAGACTTATGGTTTTACTATTACGAAACTAATAGAATAAGACCTAATCAAAAGTTCTCTGAAGTGTATCCTGAGGGAATTCCTATAGATTTCCATTTGAGACTTAAGGAATTTATATTGAAACATCCTGAAAAGATTACTAACATGATTAAAGATAGTACTTATCTTAAACGTGTAAAGACTTTACCAGAGTTTATGATAAGCTATTTCGATACTACTTTTAGTAAAGGAAACGAATTATACTCAGATAACACAGCAGACAACTGCTTGATATCATCTAAGTTATGGACTACATTCAGATATATTACTTCTAAAGATATGAAGTTAAAAGCTGATAAAGAAGTGCCTTTCTCATATATAACTTCTAAGACAGATTTATCTAGAGCCTTTTTAGATTTACCTATACAAATAAATCCAGATGAATACTTAAAAGAAAAACTCTTCTCCAATAGTATTTAAAATGGAATATGTATTTGTGGAGTTAAAAAAATTAGTACTAGATATATCAAATACATCTTGGACGTTTACAGAAACAGCTCCGCCTAATCCGTCTGATAAAAATCTATATAAATGCATTTAAAACTTTAGTAAATGATAATATCCCAGAATTGAAAAGAACTTAACAGACTTCATGCATTGAGATATATGTTCGATACTAAAGATAATACATTCTTCCCAGACCATATGACATATGTATGGGACCCATCTAGAAGTTTACTTGGAAGCTTGTCTTCTTTCTTTAGACCGTTAGATGCGTGGAGTGTAGATTATGATATAGATAAATTAGTGGCTATTGTAAGATATCCTAATAATGCAATAGAAATAAAGGAAAATAAAGATACAGTTATAGTTAATGTTAAATACGAAATACCAAGTCAAATACATCTCCCAGATATGAGGCCTATGGTTTACATTATAGAGCCTACAGACTATGACAAAATAATCCCTATGGTAGATAACGTAGATAACTTACGTAATAATTCTTTATTGAGCTTTTACGGATATAGATGGAAAAAGCAAAGCTATCTGATATAGTAGTAGCATTACCTGAAGCTGTTATGTATGAATGGTATATGTGGACAGGAGTATTATCACAAACATCGGCAAAAAGATGGATATTATACTAGAAATAACTTAGACTGGTTCAATACAGATAAAAAAATATATGGAAGTAATATCGTAGAATTTATTACAGAAAAGATACGTGAACTGCGTTCTGCTCACGGATTGAGTACTACTGATAAATTCCCTAAGACTGTAGAAGAATTTAATAAGGCTAAATGGAATATATACTTTATTTCAGACCCGATTAAAGACCCTCCTATAGTTAATACCTTAGACGAATCTTCTATATATGCGACTAAAGAACGTATATTCACAAGATGGATACATATGAAAGATAATTTTTAAACATATGAAAGAATTCGCAAATTATACAGCACTTGGTATAACAGGAAAAGAATTCTTACATACTAATAAACTGTTAAAAAAATACCTACAGTTCAATTAGATAATAAAAATCCGTCAAATGGATATCCAGCTAAAGTACCAATGATGCAATTATTCTTTGATATAGATGGAACTATGCGTGTCGGTACATCGTCATCACCAGTGATGATAATAGAACTTGTAATAGAATAAAAAGTATTGGGAGAGCAATCTCCCTCTATTTTTTTATTTGAAATTACATAAAAAAACAATAGTTCTGTTAAGTTTTAAATTAAATAATAAAAAGGAGTGAAGATTATGTTGACACAAATAGTCGGACCATTATTCAACTTATACTGGGATATAAGAGATACTATTGAAAACAAAAAGACAGGTTTTATAGGAAACAATATTATAACTTTACCGTGTTTAGTTTCTGAAGACTTGCCTATGGAAATAAGAAATAGTTACTGTAAATCTCTAGAAGTTGTATATGCGGCTGCAATTAAATCTATTCTGTCTATTAAAGAAAGATCTAGATTCGACAGTTCTGCTAGAGACATATTCAGAAGTATTCCTATACTTACGCCATATGATAAAGTTAAGTATAAGAAAGATATGCAAACTCTAGAAGAAGTATCAGATTGGTTCTTCAACAGAGAATATTCTGGTAAACGTGCCATAGATGTATTTACAGAATCGTACATTAAAAAAATATAAATAAATATTTTGATGATAAATATGATTTAGGAATGGAAGCATCAGATATCGTTTATAAAGAAAGTAGAGCTGGAGTTCCTACTTATGTAGAGATTGCTATAGTAGTAGACAGTTTACAAGGAAGAGCAGCAGAGAAAAGAATTACAATAGGAGTAGAAGTTAGACCAAAAAGTAGTTTCAAATGTAGAATTAGTTTCTATGTTTGTAAAGAGACTTCTTCCAAAAACCAGAAGCTACAGATATAGGATTCTTTACTAGAATGAAAAATATCTTTAAATTCAATAGCAAAAGACCAGAAATAACTAAACGTGCTAATAAAAAGCGTTTACGATATGATGAACACTATAGAGGGAATAAATAAACCTTTCGTTTGTGTACTTCTTTCTGGTACCGCAAGAGATATGCTATTAGATGCAGGAGTAACTATAACTAACAGTGCTACTATACAAAAAGTTATATGCACAATTACCAATAATGAGTATAGGTATTTATGATACTAATACAGATACTATACAAGCTGCATTGACTAGAGATAGTTATTTTGTAACTAGAACTGCTGGAGAATTTAATAGTGAAATATCTAACTATGAAAAACAACTTTCAGAAATGGTTAGAGTTAATAAAGTTTATGGATAGGAGGAATGTAAATGGCTAAATACGCTAGCAAAATGTACGATTTATTAGCTGAAAGATATGGAGTAGAATGTAGTTATGTAAAGCCTTACAGTAAAACTCTTATATCTATGGAAGCTTTATCGAACGAAATAGAAGCTTCAGAAGAAGAAGCGGATAAACAAGAACAAGAAATAAATTATGAGGAAGAGTTTGAAGGATTTGGTAATGCAGAAGACGATACACCAGATACTGCCGATAGTTCAAATGAACCATCTAACTTGGATGCTGAGCTACCTGACGCTGATAACGAACTTAATGACGCAGTGGGTTCAGATTTTGACAATGTAGAACTTAAAGACCCAAATCCGATGGATGATATTCCTAATAAATTTGGAATGGGCGATGATATAGATGAAGAAGATTCTCAATGGGATGAGTCAGTTAATAGCATTGACGATACAGTTAGTGAAGCAGATGCTATCAATATGGTTAAAATTATTACTACGCATACTAATCAGTATGTGTCTAATATAGAATTGATTGAAAAAAAGATAATCAAGGAATAATAGAACGTACAGGAGATGTAAAAACAAGCTCCGTATTATAATGAATTTATACAACCAGCTAATACTATATTAAATGTAGTATTTAAAGATACAGATATAATGCGTAAAAGCAAATAACTTCTTACAAGTAATAGAAGATAAAAGAAAGATGACTGCTATATGTGGTACTCCAGAAAAATCCTTTCTTATACGAAGGTATTCAATTACTTGCAATAGAATTATACAAGTCTTTACTTGCAATAGTTCCTTTCTATGTAAAGAACGCAACTTCTTTAGATGATACTATTGAAAGTATGAAACTTGAACCTGTAAAAGTATTGTGTCAAATGGCTGAAGATGTATGCGAAGTAGATAACTTATTTCGGAGTTAAGATATTCTATGTAGCACCTGTAATATCAGACGTCACTGGTAAATCAGAAGAATTAGCACAAACTAAATACGCTAATTTAGAAAGTTGTGCATATAGACCTTTCTCTAAAATGATGTATGCTGGAGAAAGTATAATGAACTTAGTAGAAATTAAGAATAACAAAGCATTACCAGAATATAGTATACTTTCTAAAGATGATGAAAGTTATAAGTGGAATGTGTGTAAATCTTAACATAAAAGAAACTTATACAGAAGTATTGGAAATAGTTAAAAATGTTCTTAATAGTGGAGATAGTGAAGATGCAGAAAGTCTTGTATATGATGCATGTGAAAAGTTAAGAAAGCTTGTATTCATTCCGCAAATAGAAAAGATTGCTGATATGAATAAACAAGAAGAAGCAGATGCTATTGGAACTGATACGCCAGGAGATGAACCTGATGATATGAGGTCTGTAACTACTGATGATTTACCTACTCAAGAACCAGGAGAACCAGGAGAAGCGTTAGAATCATTCGTACCTGATTTCATTCGTGATTTGTTAAAAAAATAATACAATAAAAAAATGTAGCAATAGAATGAGGTTTAAAGTTTATTTATACTAGACTACTCTAGTTTTAGTTAGTTTCATGATATAATCAAATACATCAGAATATTTATTCTTAAAATCCTGAATAAATACCATATCTAACTTAGGTAATCCCTTTTCGTAATAAACTGCGTTATTACAGAACAAGTTAACTAACTCATCGCTAGAATTGCATTTGATAATACTTTAGGTCCACAGATAATATATCTGCGTCTAGTAAATATATACTCATACTATCACCTCCATTTGTATTAAATTTATTGCGGAATTTGAATGAATGAGGTTTTGAATGAAACTCTATTGCTACATTAATATAATATATAGTTACCCTAATAGTTAATTCTATTGGGGTAATTACATTTATTTACGCCATGTACATGCCAGGGAGATTATTCCCCTAGCATCTTATCTAGACGATCCCAAGCTGGACCGTCCTTTAACATAGAATCTAAGATGGTCCCATATAGAACCACCCTTTTTCTTTTGATAGTTGTGCAGTAATCGACAACTACTGCACCATCTCTATCTATAATTATAGCTGTAGGGTTTATCCCTACTGTTTTAGTTTCTAATAATAATTTTTTTCATATCTATACCTCCTAATGATTTTATTTATATACTTTATTATATATAGCTAATTTTTATCTATTTAAATTCCAAACAATCGCCTGTTTAAAAATAAAGAAAGGAGATGAACCTATATGCATTTAGGAGAAAATTTACAAGCATATAAACAATTAATAAAAAGATAATATTTTTTTATTATGCTTATGAAAATCACTTGCCTAAACCTATATTAAATAATGCTATCCCTAGTTGGATAGGTGAAGTTTTTTTCTTACGTCTAATATAGATACAGAACTTCATTTGGATATTATAGAAGATTTAAAAACACTTAATATATACGATAAAAATAAAGAGAGATACGGACAGATTTGTAATACTCCCTGATGTTTTTTTAGTATATATCCAATTCCACTAAAAGCAGTATACTGATATTCAAATAGCTAGAAATCAATATGATACAGATAAAAAGAATATCGTTATTATTAATGGAAAGTTATTTGAACTTCACAGAGAACTTGCTGAATACGAATACTACTATAATCATAATGGAAAGTTCTATTACTTCTATAAGAATAATCCTGATATGGAAAAAGCTATTTGATTTTTAATAAAGACTAATAATACTATAAATGTTATTACTATTAAAAGTCATGGTTTTCTTACAGATAGAGTTACTAGTAATTGGAATATGACTTCTGATGAAGAAAAAAAGGTTATGCTTTGTATTTAAATAAAGATAATAAATGGACTGATGATAATACTGAAGAACGTGCTTGTATTTATATAAATCAACCTTATATAGATGTAGACTACACGAAAGATTAATACAGATTCAGAAGAAGATATCCCAGGACTTATGACCATCGGATGGAGAGATATGGAAATGAGACCTAAGTGGTATAATAATGACTTTAATCTATTCTTTGTACAAAAATCCCAGATATATTATTTCAGTACTACAGCATTAGTATTATTTCAAAGATGGAACTTATCATGTAGAAAAATCTTTTATATGAATAGTAAAAGGTAAATATGTAGAACGTGTAGATAAACATACAGTTAAAGTTCTCTAAGGATAATAAAATAAGAAGAATAGTAATGTTTACTCTTCCATATACTAAACCTAGTTTTGAAAGACCCGATAGTTTGTATTATAAAGCTATATTAAAAAAATCCTATGGTATCTGAATATACATCTCAATATAGAATAAATACTACTAAACTATATGAATGGATGATACAAACTCCGTGCTTAGATGTAGATGAGCTTATAGATTACGGGTATAAGAAAGATATAAACATACTTAAAGTAATTCAAAAATACTTTTTCCTAGAGTGATAAGATTTAATAAATATGATGTACTTATTAAAACAGTATTATGGACATAGTGATGATAATAAAGATAAGTTTAAATATGTTTATAATAAAGCTATGGTTTAGAGATGTTGAAAAAGCTTTGTAAAGAAGCGTTCTCTACCAAATAATGGATGGAATATGTTTGTAACTAGATTGAAAGAATATGCTTTTAATGAGCTTATAATGAGCTTAAAGAATGTATTTGATTATTCTAAACATCTTGTAAATAAGAAAGATAAAATAAACTTTAATAGTAGTATTACAAAGTTTAGATATCTTGTAGAGCAACTTATAGCTCTTATGAAATCATACCAAGATAGAATTAATATTAGTAGAGATTTCCCAGAATATCCAATAGTAATGGACTTCTTTATAAATCTTTCTAATAAGACAGATGAATACTTCTATGTTATGAATAAGACTAAAGATTCCTATAGGAATAGTATATCCACAACATACATTTCATTTACCAAAGATAATGATACCTGTATTTAATCCACTACAAAAATACCCAGCTTTTATTTATTAATAATATACTATATCCAATAGATTATAAAATAATCAAAGACCACGATATAGATATATTAGTAATAGACCCAAAGAATTTCTGGAAATTTTATGTAAATAAAGACATATCTCACTTTTACAGATGTAGATAGAAGTGACAAGAATACACATATAAATAATTATAGTGGTAGAGAAGAAGCTTATAAAGGAGCTAATGATGATATTCCTAAAGAAAGAAACATAGATTATTTATATGAAATGTGGATAAAGAACGTACAAGATGTTAAAATAGTTCTTGCGGATTTTACAGAAATGAAAGACCCGAAATGGGAATAAACATATACATGGACGTATCTGTAGAGACCCAATTAATTTCTATGCTCTTGTAGATGAATTCCTCTTCTACAGAAAATAATACTATATATAAAGGAGAACCTTTTGTAAACGGACATCTGTCAAAACGATATCTTTGCTAGAAAAAGATGTAGAGATACCACTTAACTTGACAGTTCCAGTATCTGCATTTGGATATGGAGATTATAATATGAATGGAAATAAAGTAATCCATGATAATAACGATATCTTTCAGAAGTCTTGATACGTGTTTCTCTGTTACAAAAGCATTATTCAAATATCCAGATTTATCTCAAAAAGAGACTATTTGGATTATGTAGAATTAATCTTGGAACTAAACAAAACGTATTCGCTGATTTTACATTATTAGACCACAGTGGATACAAATTACAACCTATAGATAAACCATTAATCAGAGATAATCAAGTTATATCTTTTCAATCAATATGGTATGGAAGTTATAGATGATATAGATATACTTTCTAGAACATATGTAGATTTAAATGACATCAGATATAATTCGGATAATATAGATTTAGTAACGCAAAAATCAATGTGCATCTATATTTACACCGTCTTATAAATCTATAGAATATAACTATAACTTAGAAATAGATTATAATTTGGTTAGTCTTGATAATAAACATTACAACGATAAGATAACAGAACTTAATGATGTTATAGAATTATTTGACCCAGTTCCTAATAGAGCACGGGTTAATGTTCCATTTGAAATACTTCCAGATGATAATGTTCTTCATCAAACTCTTGCAATAAGATATGGATATAATGAAAGACATATTGGAAGTAGAGATATAAGCAGTGATGCTAATGCTACTATACCGTATGATGATGCATACATCACTTCTAAGGCGTCTAGAGGCTATAATCCGCTTGATTTAGTGTTTAGTGGATATAGATTACAGCAAATGCTTGAAACGTCTAATATGACCTTTATAATCGACCATACGACGCCTCAGCTATGGAACCATAATTCTACACCTCCTACTAGTTTAAATGATTGGAGGACTATGACTAAGTCTGCTGTCTTTATAGATAGTAATGCCAAATATCAATATCCAGACGATGCTGAAGATACTACTGAGACTGTTACTAAGTTTCATAAGATACCAGAAAAGACTTTAGTAGTAAAGTATAATATGGATATATTTAGGAGGATAAAATGAGTGCACATTTAAAAAAAGCAAAAAAATATGATTATGCTATGTATGGAGGAGTGGAAGATGACGCCAGTCTTGACATAGTAAAATATAAATTGGAAATAGCATTCCCAGTTGAAGAATCTTCTAATGGAGTGTATAAACTTGGTTCTGTAAATATAGATTTAAATGACGATTTATATATAACGCCTCCCTCTACTGTTTATGCAGTAGACTGGGGAGATGGAACTAAGAATATGCTTTGTGTTAATAGATACACTGGGGATTGGCATCATACTTATTCTATGGAAGATGGTACTATGACTACTAAAGTATTTGATATAGTAATCAAAGGAAATGACTTACCACAGCATAAGAATGATAAGAAAGCTGGTTATATTGCAAAAGTAGAACATAGTAATTACACTGTGACTTTAAGGAGTGGCGTATGAATAATAAAGGAAAACGTTTAAACAGAGTAATATTAAGAGGCGATGTATACTGGAATTGGGAGAACGAAAAATGGTATCGTTAGACCTATTCCTAAAATAATAGATGATAATAATGCTCCTGTGGTAAGAACTACTAAAGTTGATATAGTATTTAACGACGAAGTTATATTCACTCATACTTATAATCAACTTGATGTATTGCCAGATGTAGGAGAATTATTACCAGCTGGATATGTATATATTGACCCAAAGTATAAAATTCAAAAATATGTATATAATAAATTTATAGTAGTGTATGATTATTATGACGTAGTTATACACTACTTAGATGGTAATGCTCCGTCTAACAATACGCAATTTGGAGAATTTAGACAGAGATATAAATATGGAACTGTAGTAAATAAGAGTATGGTTAAATGGCCTGAGGGAAAGAAGTTAGATACAGAATGGTTTGATTTTGTAGTAGGATATCGTACAAGTGCCAGAATAATTCATAAGTATATGTATTTTTCTAATGTGTCTAATGTAGCATCATATCCATGGGGTAGCTCCAAGTAATATTACATCTCCTACTACTATTGAGTTTGTAAGTAGAGATATTCCAAGCATTAGAAATGTAGTTACAACTCCATTTCCTTTATTGAAAGGAACTTTAAATAATGATAATAGTTACTATATGATAGAGCGTGGGTTTCAAGATTTTAGAATGCCGACATTTATGGGTGATAATTCGACACCATCATATGATATAGACTTTAGAGGACGTGTTAATACTTGGAGTATAGTAATTCCAGATGGTAGAGCTTATGATGAAACTCTATTTGAATCAAAGAATTTTTAATGTGAATAATAGTCACACTATAGATGGCGTTGAATATTGGCCATTTGTACTTAGTATGGTACATGATGTATATAGTATTATAGAGGTTAATAATGGAGGAACAGTTGCTAAATACTCTGTTGATAGTTTTTTTAGAATTAAATAATGCTGAAGTAAAGTCGTATGTTAATGATTATTTAGATAAATTATTAGCAGTGTATCCTATGGACATAGAGAAACTACCAGCTACTACATCTAAAAGAAGATTATTATAAATATTATAATGATAATGTCGATAAATTTAATCATATCATTACTGATAAATATGGTTATAAAAGTATCGGTTCATTTAATAATATAGAGAACTTTGATTTTTCTGAAATACCCTAATAATATTCTTACTTATATAGCAAAACATGAACGTGACGTAAATCATTGGACTTACGGTAAATTTTATATGGGATATGTAGCATACTCAAAAGATGTAGACGCAACTATTAATGGAGTTACAAGAAAGCTTAAAGTACGTGCTCATGAATTACGTCCATGTGGATACATATGTGCATTACTAGAAAAGAATGGTAAAATATATAAGTATTTCTATCAAAAGCTTAACTAACTATGGAGAAATGATGAGAGGTAGTGATTTTATCGGCTCTTTTCCAACACATGCTCCAGACGGAACTCCTATCAAAAATAATACAGAAGTATTAAGAATTAAATCATTAAATACTACGCCACAATCTGAATTAGATTGGAGTAGTATATCTAGGATGCCATCTAGCGTAGTATCAAATGCTATGGACAACAATGGCGGAGGTATTCGTTATAGTATAGTAGACCACGATTTCCAAGATGCACCAACATATGACCCAAATAAAATACCTGGTATATGGGCTGATGATAGACAGAAAGTATTAATGTCTAATACTAAAACTTATATTCAAACATATATAATAGAAACTAGAACCACAGGAGCTTCAGCAGGACCATCTGTACAACTTACTAGATATAAAGTATACTTTAGTGATGCGAATGGCGTTAGAAAAGATTTAGAAACAGACTTATATCTGATGTCTGGAGAAAGTGTTATAAATGCTTTAGATTATCCAAAGAAATATCAACTTAAAGAGGGAACTACTCCGACTATAGAACCATATGATAGTACTAATGGATGGTATCCAGTTCGTGTTAATATAGAAAGAACACGCAATACAGTATCTGTACAAATACTATTAAAAAATCCAGATAATCACACACACGAAGATTGGAATAATCGTATAGATAGACCTGGGATAGAAATAAATACTCCGATGAAAGTATTAGATGGAACTGTTATGACTGTAGATATGATTAAAGATTATGTATTAGCTTCTTCTTATAATAGAGAATGGTTTACTAAAACAGAGGAAGTACAACCTATAGGATTATTCCATAAAGATGGAACTCCTGTTGAAAAATGAAGCTATATACGATGATGTGGAATATGTTCTTCAGTTTAAACTTATAAAATCAGATATCATATATCACGAAATATCTCTATTAGATAGAGTTAAGAAATATATGTGGCTTAATGGAAATGCGGCAGATATAGATTTCTGTTTAGCGGCATTTTGGGTAAAGGCAGATAATGTATATAATCAAACTGAATATGAATTTAAGAACGGTAAAAAGACTTAGAAATGAAATATTTGAACCATTTACTCCAACTAGTCCAGCTAAGAATAGTATGTATTATGCTATAAATGATAATTATGAACTTGCAAAAAGGAGCTACTGTAACATTCGATATAATACGTAATGGAATAGTAATTCATACAGTAGAAGATTATCCTTTAGAAAAACTATTCGGAACTAATGCTTTGAAAAATCCTATAAAACTTCCTAACTCTCGTCAAGCATATAGTGAATATATGATTAATAACTTGTATTATATATTGACTGCTAATATGACTGATATAGATTTAAAAAGAAGCTTATTTGAAAGCTGGAATAAACTTTTTATGGTTTGGAAGAGCATCTAGTAGAAACAGGACCTGATGGTAGTATTGAAAAGAGATTTAATACTGGATATATACCAAAAAAATGAAATGGATATTACTGTTAGATTAGGATGGACTGGAGACTTGTTATCAAGAGGAGTTATTAGAGATAATATTCCATATAAATTAGTAATAGACTTCATACCTACAATGTTATTACCATTTGTAAGTGGAGATGACTTTAAGGAACCCGATGATAAGTGTAAGCTTATAATAAAGAATTTCATATATGTACCAGGTCGTTATAAGACATGGGAAGAATCTGAACCGCATAATACTGGTAAAAAAATATCGTATTAAGATTACTTACAGATAATGAATTAATAGATGATGGACAGCTTGCACTATTCTATAAAAAAATCCAAATAACTTAAACTACGGATCTGGAGCTATAAGAGAAATAAATTACATGTTTACATCTATCGTATCAGGAGGTACAAGAGGATTCTTTACTAGAATGCATCAAGCTAGGTTTATGTGTTATACATTAATACCTGTAATGTGTACTCTTAGACACTTCGGTACATTTGGACCAGTTCAAAAGACATTAGGAGTATCATATCTTGATAGGAATGCCAAGCCTCATGATTATTGGTTGATGAATAATGAAAGATATAGACAAACGATAGGATTTAACGAAAATATACAATGGGAAAATAATGGACTAGTATACACATCATATACAGAACAAGCTGATTACACATTTTTATCAGAAACTATTTTTAAAAAGTAGGAGATGAAATATTTAAGAATGCATGGAGAAGATGGAATTTCCCAACGTATGGAGTTACTAGTAAAGAAGATTGGTATAGAATTATGAAAAAGTTTCTAGGAACTACTATTGATGAAGCTGCTATTGGATATGATGTTAACTCGTTCCCATATAAACATTTAGGTGCCGGTGGTATTTTTGGATATAATAGAGAATTTAGTATATAGTTCTGGACAAGGAGATTCTTTCAATAACATAGATCTACAACTTGGTGGTGGTCAACAAGCAACTGCACTTATTAATACAGAAGATTTTACTTCTACGACACCTACTAATACAAATGCAACTATGAATGGTTGGCGTATAAATAATAGCAAATTTAATAGCAAATATATTGGTCATATTAGACTTAATATGCTATATAATGGTGAAATTATGACTAAAGCATACTTTATTCCATCGGGAACAAAATGGGATAAAAGATATGACCAGAATACCAATAGCCATGGAAGTGGAGCAAGTTTAATACCATATAAACAAAAGAAATCCTATATATAGAATAATAGATAACACGACATCTTTTTAATGACCTTAATAAAAGAGTATTCTGGAGACATGTATTCGCATCTGTTTATAATGCATATATGGGTCAAATCACTACAGGTAATGAAGCTGCGAATTCTAGTTTCTATACTATGACGCGTTGTATCATGATAGAACTTTTTTCATATGGTCCTAATTTTGAAAAACGTGCATTGGTAGCTGGTGCAGTTGCGAATGCAAGATTTGTATGTATGATGAATCCTGATAATATGAATGAAACAATTAATGGCAGCAACCTTATAACAGTATACATACCAAAAAGGATTTAATACTAGATACATGGGTTACGTAGAGAAATAATACAAGTCTCAGTCCGAAACAAACTAATGTTTTGAACAATATTAAATTTAAATGAAAAGGAGTGAATAATAATGGCACAAGCTAAAAGAGAAAAGATAGTTTATGGCGACGCTACGGAATATAAAGAAGACGTTAAAAACGGTCTTATTATACCTAGAGAGCCGTCTAAAATATCAGATAGTCTTGCAGAAGACGTTAAAAAAGGAAGAGTGGTCGCAAGACCTGGACAAGCTGATACACATCTAGCTCATCTTTCATTCACACAAGAAGCTTTACTAAATGGTACTGCTACTGATAAACAAGAAGAAATCGCTAAAAGATACTATGTTGCTAATATAGATGCAATTAACGCAGATAGAAAGAGACATGGTTTATCACCAATTACAGTTGAAGAAGCTGTTAATGCTGCTAAAGTGGTTTACGAAGTACTTAATAATAAAGGAAAGGAAAGTGAAGAATTGAAGAAAGACGTTGAATCAGGATCAGTTATATACAGAAGAGTTAATAAAGATTTGGAAGAAGAAGTTCTAGCTAAAAACGTAGAAAATGTATTCATAACTACAACTACTACGACTACGACTAGAATTTCTACAGGACCAGCTGCAGCACCAGGGAGTGGACATAGTGGTCGAATAAGAAGATCTACTACTGAGGAAGCTCCTGCTCCAGAAACTAGTGGATCAACAGAAACAACACAAAACGGTGGTACACCAAATAAAAAGAACAAAGGAGATCAGTCTAGTGAAACAGTAGCAACTGAATTACCTCACGTTGCACCTGACCACGGTACGACTGAAACAGGTAATGCTGGTGAAGGAGCCAGGCCCAGCAATGGAAATGGGGGATCATCTGTAAACCCTAGTCGACCTGAAGAAAACAAAGGAGGGACTGAAGCACCAGCTCCAGTTCAACCTCCAAGTCAACCTGAGGATAGCGTAGTGACTCCAGCACCTGAGACTAATCCAGCTCAACCTGAGAGTCCAGTAGAAAATAATCCTACCCAGAACCTCCTGCTCATGTTGAAACTGAAGAAGAGAAATTAGCTAAATATACAGAAAATGATTTTGATGGGTCTAATGCAGGTTGGTATGACGTAAAAAATCCTGAAACATACTATCAATTATTACCAGCAGACTCTACTATGCGTTTAGAACATGGTAAGACTTATAGATTAGTAGCGTGGAATACAGTTACTAGCAGAGCAGAATATGTAGAAGTTAAACATCCTAAAGATTTATTAAGTGAGCATGTTCATGCAAATAGTACGGATTACGCAATTAGACCACAAGACAAACCAGTTCCAGGTGGACCTTATAAATATATACTAACTATAGACTGGAATACTTTAAATAAATTAGATGACAATGCTCAACTTCATGAATACACTAATGGATTATATTATGTGTCGAATGAAGACTTAATTCCTGTATTCCATCATACTAAAGGTTTAAAATGGTATGATTTCGATAATGTAGCAACTACATATGATGTAGATGACAGTCATGAAACTTCTTATTTGACTAGTGAGTTTTAAAATAGATGTAAGAAAAAAACAGGAACTGAAGAAATAGTAATCTACACTATGCCTATATTATCAGAAGTGTTTACTCAAAAAGTAGAATATGATGGTAAAACTTATTGGATAAGACCACAAGATAATTATACTGATGAAGAGCATGTTAGAAGACATAGTAATGCTAGATGCATCTAAATTAAATCCAGCATTAACTAATAATATAGGAGCTGTCAATGAAGCTTTCACTGTAGTAAGCAATAGAGTACTTCATGTGGAAACAGATGAAGAAAAAGCTTGCTAAATATCATCAAGAAGACTTCAGCTCTAGTCATATGTGGTACAACCCTAGATAATGTTCATGTTATATACACATTACATAATAATGACTTATCTAAAGTTATTGAACGTGGAAAGACTTATAAACTAGCTATGTGGAATACAGAGTCTAATAAAGCAGAGTTTGTAGAATTTAAACATATAGCTGATGTATTTACTAAAGTAGTGCATGCTAATGAAACAGATTACTGTGTAAGACCACAAGATGTATACGTAGCAGGAGATGAAGGAAAGGATATCGTAGTATATGAAAAAAATCTTCGTATGATGCAATGCCAGACCAAACTCTAGAAACTATGGTAGGAATAGTATATCAAAGTCATACTGCTAATTTAGCTCCTACTGTATATGAATATAATAGTCAATTTAAATGGTATGATTTAAACGACACATCACACGTTTATCTAGTACCAGATACTTATGCATATAATAACTTACTAGAAAACTTAGAAATTACTGTTAAAGATACAGCAACAGATTCTGAAACTAAGATGACTATACCTAATCCATCTACTATATTTACTAAAGAAGTAGAATATGATGGTAAAACTTATGTGATGAGACCTGAAGATGAATATACTGAAGGTGGAGTTGAAAAGAATATAGTTATAATAGATAAGTCTATGACAACAGGATTTGCTGTATATATGACTTCTGTATTAGGTGGTATAAAGATAGTTTCTAATAAAGCATTAGTTAAAACAGAATCATCATCTACTGAAGACCCTGTAGTAAATGGAAAGAAGCTTAGTGAATATACAGAAGCTGAATTCGATTCTGCTACTACTTACTTTGATTTAGAAACACCTGCTGATGTAAATGGAACTTTATACACATTAAGAGCAGATGCTGATAAACCATTTGATTTGAATACAGCACATGATTTAGTAATGATGGAAGCAAATAGTAAGAAAGTTAAACTTGTACATATAGACCCAATCTTAACTACATTTACGCATGAAGTGAAAACTGAATCTGAACTTGACATTATGTTAAGACCTCAAGATGCATATGTAAATGGAGTTACTAGAGATGTAGTTTATATAGATAAGGCTGTCAAAGATGAAGCACGTACTGTAGCTACATTTATGCACTATGTAAGTACAGATAGTATGACTAACTTAAAGCCATACGAAGCACCATCTACAACAGAAACAAATCCAGCTCCAGAAACAGGAGGTTCAGGTTCTACTGAAAATAGTAATGACCCAGTAGTTCAAGGAAAGAAACTAAGCGAATATACTTCAGATGAATTCTATAAAAAGTTCTAGTATAAAAAAATTCCTGAAGAACCAGATGACGATTTCTTAATAAGAAATGCAGATTTCAATCTTGAAATATCTACAAATGGAATCATAGAAATAGCAGTGCAAGGTAGAACCATGTATGGAATTAAAGCAACTACTGTAGCAGATCCTAAGACTGTGTTTACTAAGAAAATGCTTTATGGAAGTGAAGAATATTATATTAGACCTGAAGATGCGTACGATGGACACAATAATAAGAGTATCGTAATAGTTCCTAAGGAATTCCTAGATATCTGTCCTACTACATTACAAAATTATATGAATCAGTCAGGAACTGTATACTCTGTATCTAATACTGACGTAACAGACCCAGATGCTCCTGCAACTGAAACATCACCAGCTCCAACACTTGGAAGTAGTGAAACTGCACCTCCTACTCCAGAAGCACCTAAGAATAATGAAATAGATTATTCTGGTCCTAACTTATTTAAGCAAGTTAACGGAGATTATGTATTCTTAGATGGTTCAGAAATCAGTTATGGTGGAGAACGCGATAATTTAGGTAATCTAGATGATCCATACGATATGTCAAAAGCAGTACAATATAGCAACTCCATACAATGACATACCTATGGAAAAAAACTAGTTAATAAAAAAATATCATAGTATATGGACCATCTGGTGACAAAGAAATCTTTATGTTCCCAGATTTACAATATATGTTCGATACAGAAGTTAAAGATAACTGGAATACTACATACTTAATTAGATCACAAGATCTTTTATACAAATAGTAGTGAGTCTAAACCTATATTTGCTATAGATAAATCATCATTAGGTGAAAGACCTTTATACAGTTTTAACACCTCATGAATTATTATATAATGGACCTTTAGTAAATAGACAAAATGATGAATTTCATCAATAATAAAAATGGGAGAGAAGATTATTTCTCTCCCAAATCATTTAAATAAGGAGGAATTATGAAACTTAGTTCTAATAGAATTCTATTGAGCCAAACAGATTTATTTACTACTATTAATAATAATAGTACAAATAAAATAGATTTAAGCTTTATAGAAAAAAAGATATCATTTGGATAAGAATAGTTTTTAAAACAGAATTAGATCTTATCCGTAGTAGAAATTATCCTTTGTTGAGACAAGTACTTTCAGCATTGGATAATGGACAAATCGTATTATGCGATAATGGAAACTTAAAGACATCTATCGTGTATGTATTTGGAACAGATAAGTCTGACAACATATCAAACGTATTTGTAAATATGTCAAGATATGTTACAAAAAGAAAAATGCAGTTGATGCTTCTACTGGAAATATAAAGCAAAAATATAAGTACAGTAGGAGGATATGAAGAATTATTTAATCTTTTATTATCTGCATACGTAGGACTTAAAGCAAAAACAAGTTTATAATAACAGTAAAGCTGTTTCTATTCTTAGAAATATATATGCAGATATATTTAGTCAACTTATGTCTAAATCTTATGGAAATCCACTAGATGGAGAAACATTCAGATTTATAGTAAGCCACTTCTTCTATAACGGAGATATCAGTGGTCAAGACTTAGGAATGTTGCTTAAATATAATCAAGATAGAGTAACAGCACTTATGCTTAAATATCCAGGGTATTTTGATAGAAGAGACGGAATACAACTATCAGAAGTTATAGATTTAATCTGTAAAGAATTCCCATCTCTAGCTAGAAACGAATTATCTACAGCTGGATTTATAGTAAACAGTGCTTCTAAGATAGGAGATAATGCATTATATATTTTAGATAATAATACGTACTTCTTAGCTATGTGTGTTGCTAAATCACGTAGATCAAAAAGTATTTACAGGATATAGCTTAAAACCAATAGAATCAGATAGTAGTACATTATTAGCTACGATATATCAAAGTATAGTATAGGAGGAGATATATATGGATGAAGATAAACACATTCCTCCAGTGGGAAGTATCGTATTTATGAAAGCAGATGAAAATCCGGCAGCTACTTATCCAGGTACAGCTTGGGGAACAAGTAGAGAATAATATATATTTTCGTAACACAGGAAAAAAACAAGAGAAAGTGGCAGATGGATGGAAATATCCATTTGAAAAACCTACTTCATGGATAAGGGTGAAATAATATGAAATACTACTATTTATCAAAACCGAAATTAATAAATGAAGAAATACAAGTAATGAAAACAAGTGGAGTTATCCTTTCTGAAGAAAATGCAGATGCGTTATTCGGAGGGAGGATGGGTATGTTATTATGGAGAAAAGCTTCCAGCTAGAATGAGATTTGACACTACTACTAATAAAATAGTAGTATTGACAGACGATGCTCCTAAGAAACATTTATATGCAGGAGTTTCACTATTAGAGGGAGTTGTAACAGAAGACAAGTTTGACCCAGCTATGTTTGTACGTAATGATGATTTAAACTTCTTAACACCTCTTAAGCTTGGAGGAACTCCTGCTTTTACGTATCCAAATAAATCATACTTTATGACTTTTAAAATGGACGGTACACCAGTATCAGACCTTATGAAAGTTATAAGCGACCAATTTATACAAGTAACGCCATCTAATATAGATGCCTATTTTGGAAGAAGTCTTGTAGCAGAAGGAAATATTATATCAAAAGGATATATAGAAGCTCCAGATATAAGAACTACTTCTGGTATATCTATGGCTGGACTTAAGACTACTACTGATAATCTTAGTAGAGATATAGCAAACTTACAAGAATATGTTAATAGTATTACAGACGTAGTACCTCCTGGAGTTATTGCAATGTTCCACACTGGTTATATTCCGTACGGATGGACTGTATGTGATGGAAGAGCTGTTGCCGTCAATGCTATGACTGCAGAATACAGAAGAAATATAGGAAGTGTTACTCCAGATATGCGTGGATATTTTGTCCGTGGATGGGATGGAGGTTCTGGTAGAAACTACGGAAGAGGTCCAAATCATGTGCAAACAGATGCTGGACGTAACGTTACTGGATGGTGGCTTGGTGCTGAAGATATCGACTGGCATGGTAGCTGGGATGGAGGAGGAGCTGTATACGCTGATCACTCAAATGGTGCTTGGGCTGGTATTGGAGATGCCGATAGTGATAACTCTAGATGGGTTTTAGATGCTTCTAGAGTTTGGGGAGCTGAGCATACAGCAAATGAATTTAGACCAGTTAACTATTCTGTAATATTTGCTATTAAGACGCATAAAACCCTCAGGAATTAGTGGTTCGGATTTAATTAACGAATTATATCGTGAAATAACAGAATATAAATATCCTAAAGCTGGAGGACCTATACTTGGTTCTGCCAATGTTCGTGGTTCTGTTACTGTATATGGTAACGTTAGTGGGGGTTCTATATTCTATGCAAGATATAATGACTATGCAGAATATTTCAAAACTATGTTTATATATCCGAACCATATTTATGCTTATAATGAAGATGGACTTTGTACTTTAGCAACTAAGAAAGACAAAGTGATTGCTGGTATTTTTAGTACGTCTAATGCTCCTGCATTAGGAGATGAGAAAGATTCAGTACCATTATGTTTATTTGGAAGAGTAGAAGTAATAACTTTAGGAGAAGTAAGAAAAGGAGACTATCTTACTGTTTCTGATACTCCTGGATATGCAGAACGATATAATGGTTCTGGAGAAGTATTAGGAGTGGCACTGACGGATACTTATAATGGACTTACAAGAATATTAGTAATATAAAGGAGGATATATGGCATCACTTCAAGATATAATGAATGTCCTTGCTACAAAGTATGATAGATGGGGAGGAGAAATAAGTGGTTCTGTTTCTATTAGAGGTAGCTTGAGTGTAGACGGAGCAGTAGTTCCGTCCGGTAGAGCTTTCGGAACTACGTTCACAGACTATGCAGAATACTTTGAAAGAGGAGAAGATACAGAACATGGCGATATAATAATGCTTAACATTTACAGTGAAAAAGAAGAATATGTTAAGGCAGTAAAAGACGCTGGTCCTGTGGTAGGAGTTCATAATGATGACTTTGCTATGATAATAGGAGCAAAGAAAGAATTTGTTGAACATCCAGATATGGTAGAATTAAATAAGAAAGTACTTATACCAATAGCTCTTAAAGGAAGAACTATGGTAAAGGTAAAAGGAAAAGTATCATTAGGAGACATCATTGTAGCTTCTAAAGAACCTGGAATAGGTGAAGTTGATAATGAATGTACTGATAGATATAAGTATGTGGGAAAAGCTATAACTTCTTCTGATGAAGAAGGAGTAAAAGTTTATAAAAATATTAATTAGATAGGAGGAGGATTGCTTATGCCTAGAGATAGTTCTAGTTGTTGTGATAAGCATTGTAGTAATTGTCATAGAGATGGATGGAAAACAGAGAAACGGTCTGTATGGGCTGTAACTCCAGCAACACCATATACAAGTAATTATGATTATTTATCAGCAGATGAATATAATCTTCTTATAAATGAAATGAACGTTAATAAAAAGTAATATGGGAGCTAATGTAGCTGTTCCTGGCTATATAGGCTCTGGAACACCTGCTACAGCTGCTATGTGGAATGCTACTTGTGATAGAATAATAGATTTAATAAATGCTGCTAAAAGCAAATACAGTGTAATGGTATTATCTAAAGGAGCAATTCATGAAGGTGGGTACGTTACTAATACCGGTAGTGGTGCTGAAAATAGAGGTAGCCAGTTAGCAATATCAGCAACAGCATCTGAAGTAAAATGCAAAGAAATACAGTAATGGAGAGATGCTTAGTAGAGGAAAAACTATAGGAGATTTAATAAATATAGTTAGAAGAGCTAGAGTGCATTGTACATGTAATGTAGATAATTATGAGTATAAACCATGTAATTGTGATAAAACATGTATGTAGACACAGAGATTGCTGTGATAAAACTGGTAGATAGAAAGGATTGCTTATGAAAAACGTATAGATTAGTTTTTAAATGTAACTAATACTTGTAACATGAAATGTTTCTTTTGTTACAGAGCATCTGCTAATACAAGTAAAAACCATATGAGTATAGAAAATGCTAAGACTGTTATGGACTTAGTTTATAATGATGACAGATTTGAGAAAGATGTTCAATTTCTAGGAGCAGAACCTACTATGAATATGGAAGTCGTAAAATATGTTATGGATAACTATCCTGATTGTAATTATGAGATAACTACAAATGGTTATTTTGTAAATGATGAAAGTAATATTCCATATATGAAACGTATGAAATCATATAACAGTATCTATAGAAAGCACTGAGGCTTTTATTTAATAAAGTTAGAGGAGGTAAAAATCTCCATGACTTAGTTGATAAAGTTTTTAGCTATGAAACATCCAAACTGTTCTTTTAGTATTACTGCTAATAAAGATTTCTTTAATAATATAGAGGAGTTTATTCCTTTATATAATAAGATAATGAGTAATGGATACAGTATATCATTTAAACAGCTTGATGCTGTAGATAATGGATTTGCAGATACTAAAGACTATTTGACTTGCTTAAAGATACTAAGAGATTTCTTTCATAAAAATATTAAATCAGAACAGTTTGACCAAGACACGTGTGCTTTAGACAGAGCTATAACAGTACAGCCAGACTTGAGCGTATTACCGTGTCACGGATTTGCTGGTCATATAGACTTAGGTCTTAAAATAACAGAAATACCTGATATTTTATTTGCTGTAAATGAAATGGCAGATATGTTTGCAGTTCATAAAGATAGACCGCTTCCAATATGTAAAGGATGCATACTTGAAAATAAGTACTGTAGAAATAGATGCAGTGTTTCAGGAGGTATTCCATTATACGTAAAAAGATAAAGAGTTATTTGAAAAGCAATGTGAAATGCGTGTTATATCATATTTATTATCGACAGGAGAAATAGAGATATGAAACTAGAAGAAATTAAACATATAGAACTTACGACTACTAAAAGCTTGTAATATGAGATGTACTTATTGCTATGAGAAGAAAGATAAAAAAATCTGTATTTACAAAAAGAAACAGCAGATAATATAATAGATTTAGTAAAGAACTATTCCAGTATAGAAAGCATAACTCTATTTGGAGGAGAAAGCTTACTACCTGAAATAGCAGATGATATAATGAAGTTCTTAAAAAGATTTATATGATATAAGAAATAACATAGTTATATCAATTATAACTAACGGATATGAAACTAAGGCAGTGGAACATATATTAGATTACATTGTAGATAACTTTGAAGAACTTCAAATACAGTTTAGTTTAGATGGATGTAAGGAAGCACATGATATATGCAGAAAAGATTTACATAATAATGGAACATTTGACGATGTATTGAATAATGTTATGTATACATTAGATAAATACAAAGACAGAGAAAATGTTCATATACACATTCATCATGTAGTATCTTTTAGAAAAACATAAAATATTTGGTAGAAACAGTATGTTTAGATAATGAATTAATAAAAATGTTTAAAAAAATTATAGATGTTCTTATAATAGCGAACACAGTATACACACAGAACCACATGATGAGGAAGCTCTTTTAGATATGCTTGAACAGCTCCATCAAATATATCTAAATGGAAATTTGCATCCTCTTATATGGGATTCGTTATTAAATGTAGATGACTATCTATGGAAACAACATTCAAGATGTGCTTTCACAAGACGTAATATGGCTGTAGACCCTAATGGGAATTGTAGTCCGTGTCATTTCTTTACAGACAAAGATAAACACGTTTACTATAATGTGAATACAAAAGAAATAAATGAAGATGCTTATGCTAAAACAAAGGCATTTGAAGAAGACTCTAATATAGTATCTGAACTAGGTAGAGACTGTAGTACTTGTCCTGGAATAGGATTTTGTGCATATTGTGCAGCCTCTAGCTATGTTCAAACTAATTATAAAGATAAAACTATAGTAGGAGCTACTGCTTGTAGCTTTGCTTATACTATAGCAAATTGGACTATACAAACATATAATGATGGAGTTAGACCAGAACCAAACGCAGAGTTTCTTAATAATGGATTAGAATTACTTCAACGTATAGCAAATACTTTAGATAAAAAAATCCAAATGATGAAAAAGCTTTCTAAAGTATTTCTAAAACTTAGAGTTAAATATAGATTATATGGAGCAGATATATAAAGGAGGTATTATGGAAAGAATAGTACTTAACACCATAAGGAAATCAGATGTTCCTTTTATAAAAAAATGCTACTACTATTATGACTGAGTTTCCTCCATTTCTTCCTAGTATGAATGTAAAAGAAAAACTTTGTAAAATTGTTTCAGATGATGGATTATTACAAAAATCAAAGAACAGCTGAAGATGGATATAAAAATCCATTTGAGACGCTTAAAACTATTATGAAGAAATATGGAGACCAAATCGGAGCTCACACTCTTAAACTTAATATAGTAGCTACTATAGTAAAAAAGAAGAATCAGAACTAGAATACAATGATGATTACGTAGCTAAAGGAAGCTGTAGAAACTTCTGAAGAAGAAAAAGAAGATAAACACGACTGTCCAGAATGTAAACTTATAATTGATAAGATTAATGCTGGAAGTAAAATAATAGGAAATATCAAATCTACGTAATACTGCTATAGAAACACCATATGCAGTTTTAGAAACATCTAATTCTTTTGACTGAAAGCATAACATTAGAAATGGATAACTATAATTTTAATGTGCATTCATCATTTAACTTTATTTGATACTACATATAAAATTATAATGCTTAAAGTAGTATCTATAAGTGCAGATACAAATGCAGTATATAATACTATAGAAAGTATTAGAGATATGCTTTTTAAATAATGCATCAGATAAATATGTTCATTATTTATTAGAATATAGTGCAGAAGCAGTATTAGAAAAAGTAGAAATGTCTGCGTATATTATAAACTCAGCAGAGCTTAGAACTCTTATAGATGGAGAACTTAGAATAGCTCCTATTCATAATGATGGCAAACATATATTATGGATACCTATAAGATACACTAAGCAACCATACTTAAATAATATAAAAGGACATGGTAGATTTGACGATATAGCTACAAATTATATAGATACAGTTATAGGAAACGTTAGAATCAAGAAAAGAGATATAGTTAATAATAATGATTATATAGAACATCATAACGAACTTAAATGGCTTGAGTCAGTAGGATTCGGAGATAAAGAGCTATTATTATATATTAAATAACTATACCTTTTTTTGGTATGTTGATATAGTTAATACCCTGATTTAATTCGGGGTGTTGACATTTATTTACGTCAAAAAATACTCACGTGTGTGAGTAACTTTTTCTTTTAATACTATATATATATTAAATTGAGGAAAGAACTAAATAATATTATAAAGATACTTTAAATATATATAATTATCGTTTTTTTATAACTTTCTCCAGCCTCAGACCCAAACAATGTCCCTGTGAAATATAAGATATAAAAAGGAGGGTAATAATATGCCGTTATTTGGTGAAAAGAACTCAAAAGTTCAAAAAGGCTGCTGATGACGTATTAGATAAAGAAACTAATAATTTAGGTAAAAAGCAAATCGCCGATTGAAACAGAAGTTAGTGGTAAAGACAACTTTAACCCATCTCAATATAATAAGATGTATGATGTTGAATATCAGCTGCTAAAAGAGGATTGGCTAATGATGGTTATAGTGCTAATCCATACGATACTGAAACTCAAGAACAACGTACTTCTAAAAAAGACGTTCTAGCAATTTCCAATGCATCATATGGAAATTCATTACTAGAAAAAGTCGTTAATAATACAAATGCATTAGAATACCAAAATGCTGTATTGAAATTTCAACAGCAACAAGTAGACTTACTTACTACAATAGCAAATAGTATAGTATCTATTGGTAAAGTTATAGTAACTCCAGAAGCTGCAAAGCAGAATGGAGATGCTCCAGAATATGAAAAGAAATATTCTACTATGGCTAAAGCTTTAGGAGGAGCAGACTTAGCTACAGCTTCTACGGAAGGACTTATGGCTTTATGGAAGAAAGTAGATAAGAATGGATATTTTGAACTTGCTAAGAGTATGGTAGGTTTAGTTAAAGATATGGTCGAAGATGGTAAAAATCAAGCAAATAATCAAAGATAATATCAAGGATAAAATGCTAGATATATTACCATTCGGAATAGGACAGATGTTTAGAGAATGGGAAACAGACCCTGTTCAATTCTTCCAAGATAAAATACATAAGATGTCATTTAGTGGTAACAAGCTTTGATAGAATGGCTGCTAAAGGATTTGAGTCATATAATAGCATTACTTATCGTAATACACGTGAAATAAAAAGATTATTCTGGAAAGGCTTTTTATTCTCAAAGAGCAGAGAAATCTATCACTGAAATAATTCCCAGAATATCTAGCAGAAATCTTAGCTGCATTACGTAAAGATGAAGCTAAACTATGGGATTGGAAAGAAAATAAATTCGTTACAAGAAGTAAAACTAGCTATCCAAGAACATAAAGCTAATGCTCAAAAAGGATTATAAAAAAATTCATTCAGAGAAAATCAAACAGATACTGTAGATTTATTTGAAGAAAGTTATTGATGAATGGGGCGAAAACAGTGATAGTTTAGCAGATGCTGTTAAAGTATTATTCAAACCAGGAAAAAATAAACAAGGTAAACGTGTTTTAAATAATCCTAAATTATTCAACGCATTCGTAAAGAGATTTACAGAAGTATATGACGAAAGAGCGTTTCAAGCATTAGCTCAAAAGAAAGTAGATTACGATGCTATTTTTAAATAAAATGGGATATGACCCTATTCGTAAAGAAATGATGCGTCCATATTTACAAGCATTCCATGCTATAATATACAGAAATAGTCAAGGAGGTACAGTAGACCTTTCTGATTTAGGAGCTGCTTTAGGCGACTATAGAGATAACTATATGGAAGGTAATTTAAATTACACAGAACATCATTATGGTGAAGGTAGTTTATCTAAAGGTGGAAAAGATGTTAAGAAATGGGTAAATAAATTTCTAGATAAAGCTCAAAATCTTGGTAAAGAGGGAGCTGACATCCCAGGATTATTTAGTAGACTTACTATGGGAGAGCAAGATGCTATAGACTCTGCTATAAATAGTGAAAATACATATATCAATACAAATGTAGTTTATATTAATGCTGCATCTGTTGTAGGAGCAGGTAGGGGTAAAGGTCGTATTAAAGTTCCTACAGGAGGATTTACTCCATTTACTACAAATAAAAAGAAATATCCTACAGCTGAAGAAGTGTATAATAGTATAGGAGAAGCAGCTTCATTTGAAGATGACGATTATGCAAATGCAACTAGAGGAGCATCTGCTGGATATTCATTCTTAGAGGGTAATACAAAAGCACCTGGAGATATAGAAGAGTATGCTGCAGAAAAGTACCAAGCAATGTATACTACATTTAATAGGGAAGATTTATCAGCACTTGGTTCTGAAGGTAAAAGAATATCAGAAATGCTTAAGAACGCTTCTGAAGAATTAGATGATAATGCCAGTGCAAATGATAGAAAAAGAGTTTTTGATGCCAGAAAACAAACAGAAATAGAGATGCATAAATTTACTATGGCTAGTGAAATATTTGGAGTTCTTAGTAGAAATGGTGCTACTAGAGCTGCTTATAATGCGATGGACCCTAGAGAAAGACCTGAAATAGGTGGTAAACCTTTATTAGATAATCCATCTCAAATATTACCATTTATAAAAAGCTAGTGGAGGTAAATTTGAAACAGACTGGGATGCTTTATCTAAAGCTTACTATACATATGGTATGTCAAATACTAAGATATTCACAGACTACATGGACCAAATGAGACAAGACTCATCTCCAGATGTTAAAGGAGCAGGAGCTGCTGCAGCTATGAATATGTTTAGAGTTGTATGGCAAGACCCTAGACTTGAAGGAAAAGCTGGAATGGCTACTGGTGGATTACTTGGATACATGGTTGGAAATATACTAAAGCAAAAAGGTATATTCACATCTCCTAAAGCACCATTGATGCTTGGAGGATTGATGGCTGGAGCATCTATGCTTCCTGTAGTTAGAAAAAGTATGGAAATGATGTTTGGAGTTGAATCAACAGTAAAAGACAGTAATGGAACTACAAATGCTCAAAAGGCGATGGCTAAGATTATGAATGTAATAATGCCGGTTGCAGCTGGAGGAGCTGCAGGAGCAGGATTCTATAAAATGATGAGTAAGTTAGGACCTGCAGGAAAAGCGATAGGTATAATGGGGTTTGCTCCAGTTGCGTTCATGGGTGCTGCTATGCAAAAATCAATGGGTAGTGGTCTAGGTGAATGGTTATGGGGTAAGAAAGATAAAGATGATAGTAAGTTTAAGAAATTTGGTAAACTCTTAGGAAGTGTATTACCTAAATCATTTAAAAAGTTCTGGAAAGCTAGAACGAATGACATCACTCCTGCTGCTCATTATGCCAATGCATTACAAGCGATGCTACCAAAAATAGAAGCTGCTAATGATAAAGCTGGTCCAAAAAAACGTGCAGAGCTTCAGGATACGTTTTACAAGGTTATTAAAGAATTACAAGGTATGGATGAAGATGATACTGATGTGGAAAAACAACTAGGAGCTATGGATAGCTATAAAAGGAGAATACGTGATGCTATTAAAAAATATCTTGGACCAGAGCATGAGGCACAACTTGGAGAATGGTTTGAGGCTATAGAACAAGAATACGATGCTGGAGTTGCTGCAGCACAAGATAGAGTAGTAGATAACCCAGAACTAGCGAAGCAAGATTATGTTACCGGTGCTGATAAGATGATAAATGATATGCAGAACCGTATAATTGAATCCGGAAAAGATTCAAGGACTATTGGAGGCCAAGAAATAACTGGTATGTCTTCTAAAGAAGATGTTAATAACGCTATGAAAGCTGAATTTGAGAAGAATGCTGGTAAATGGGCTCAATTAAAAGAATCGGTTCTTGACAGTTGGAAAGAGGCTAAAGACCTTGGCATGGAAGGTTCCCAATTACAAGATATAGCTAATAAAAGAGATAAGTATTTAGCTGCACTTAAAGGAGACGACCCTGTTGCGAAAGCAGCAGCTGCAAATGAATTCTTAAATGCATACATGGGAGTACCTCCTGAAAGCTACTCTATAATGAAACATAAACTTCATGGATTAAGACAGCTTAGAAGTGAAGTCTATACAATGGGAGCTAATATACTAAAGGACGGGCAACCTTTCACTGAAACTGAACAAAAGTACTTTAATAACTGGCTTAAAACTAATATACCTGATTTATATGAGATGGTTACTAGTAAGGCGTATAAGAATACGACTACAGAGAACATAATGGAGAATGTTCAAAATTTATTTAAAAATAAACAAGTAGTCATAGATGAAAAATCAGCTGCAGACTTTATAGGTTCTGTAGATGGATGGAATAACCTAGCGAGTCAAATATTAGACAGCGGTAACTATGTTAATTATGTTAACGGTGTTACTAGAAGAGGTGAAGATGATAAACGTGTAACTGGTCAAAAGACAGCTGAAGAGATGAAGAAAGTTAGAGACTTTATCGCAAAAGCCTCTGCTGCACCAGACGATAATATAACGACAGGACAAGGTTATCGTGGAGTTAAATCAGATAGATATATACCAGAAGCGTATTTGAATATTAGAGCTGTGAGTTCTAAGAATGTTTGGGGGATGAATGACTTCGCAGATATATCTATAGCAGGCAAATCTGGTAGTCTTGTAGGATGTAGTGTGGCTACGATGAATAACATCCTACATTATTTAGGTATAAAAAGAAATAAGTCAAAAACTCATTAGCAGTACATGCTAATAGACATTGCAATAGTAGTGGAGTTAAATACAGTTTCTTTTCTACTATCGCAAATGACTTAGGATTACATTACAGAATACTTACTGCTAAAGCTAATATATTTAACGAAACTTTCTTTAAAGATAATGGAGACGATTGTGCATACGCAGTATTACTAAATAACTATAATGGAACAGGGCACTTCGTATTTTGTGCAAAGCCTACTAAAGATGGAACTATTACTATGATAGACCCTATGGGTAAAGGACGTAAAGAGAAAGTGTCTATTTCTGATATCACTTTAAGAGCCACTATTATAGTACAAATAGCTAAAGGAAGACTTAGGTCTAAACCTGGCAATGCCGCTGCTTCAAACTGGATAAGTAAAACTACTGGAAAAGTAACAGATTTTGGTATGATGTCTGACATAGTAGATGAAGACGATGGAATATTCTCAGGTATGGGTCGTAGAAGAGCTAAAATGGGAAGTAGAAAGCGTGCTAGAAGAGAGAAATCAACTGCTGATAATATCAGAAACGTTACAGGTATATTGCAAAACGATACACAACGTGCTGGATTAAAACAAGTCTTAGAAGACTTATATTCAAAAATGGAAGAAGGTCAAGATAAAGAAGATATGTCTGCGTTGATAGCTACATTAGGACTTAGTATGGTTTCTGGTGCAAATGACAAGAAGCATGCTAAGCGTATAATATCTTTATTAAGACGTATAGATAAAGGTTCTGGAAAATATACATCTGTATTAAATCAACTGATGAATTCAAAAGAAACTACAGATGCACAAGAAGAACAAAATAAGCAAGAAGCAAATATTGAAGCAATAAAAGAAAATACAGCTAAGACGGCTGAGAATACTCAAGGCGGAAATGCAAATGGAAATAACGGTACTACTAAAGCAGCAGCTGGTCAATCTAAAAAAAGGATTATTGAAAAGCTTATTCGGTCTAGGTGCTGGACTTATACCTAAGTTACTTGTATCTGCACTAGGTATGGGTATTGCTTGGAAAGGTCTAGGATTTGCTGGAAAAATATTTGGAACTGGATTTAAGCAATTTAACAGAAATACATTACATAATATGCTAGAAGATGAGAAAGAACAAACTATAGACCCAGAAACTGGAGAAGTGGTTGATAATGGACATTTTAGAGATTATTCTAAAGCTATTAATGGAACTAGGTCTCTTATTAGATGGGGAAAAATGGCATTACCAGTTGCTAAATACTCTGCTAAGCTTGGTATTAAATCTGCTATGTATAGTATTAAGCACGTAGGTAAAATAGCATCCACAGCTGGAAAGCTAGTCGGAGCAGACAAGATAGTTAAAGGATTAATGACCGCTCTGGGAAAATTTAAGAATTTATTACTAGATCCTAATGGGAAAATAGGTAAATTTATCATAGATAAAGGATGGAATAAAGCTATAGAGCCTGTTATAAATGCTATATCTAAACTATTTAAAAGGAAAGCTGGAAATGTTGCTAAAAAAGCAGCTCAAGAGGGAGCTAAAAAAGGATTTGGCTCATTCTTAAAGAAACTACCTGGTATTGGATTAATATGGAATCTAGGTCAAGCTGCAGTATCGTTATGGCAAGGTTATAAACATGCTGGACAATTATTGAAAGTAAATGAAGATATAGTACCTACTGGTACAAGAATAATGACTGCATTTGCTAAGATGATGTATGATGTTGGACCTGAATTATTATTAAATATGCTTAAATTAACTCCAGCTGGATTCTTAGGATTTGCCGCAGAAGTGCTTATAGAAGTTCTTAGACTTATATTCACATGGGATGACTTAGTAGAATTCTTTGGAATAGGTAAATCATTAAGAGAAGCTAAAACAGACGCTAATAGAGATGAACAAAAAGCAGCTAGACTTGAAAAGAATCTTGATAAAGAAACAAAAGAAGAAAATGAGAAAATGGAAGGAGATAGCAAAGAAGCAGACCCTAAAAATAATGGAAGAGAAAAAGTAGCGGAAGGAACTGTATCTACGCTTACAAGTTATCGTTCACCAAGTGGAAGTGATAGAGGAGGTTCAGCTGCATCTAATGCATATGGAAGCTCTGGAAGTAGTAACGTAAATACCCCTAGTTCATACACATCTTTAGCTTTAGGAGGAAGTAATAATCAATATGGAACATCTGGTTACACTGGAGGAATTGGAAGTGTTTCTCTAGGTAAATATACATTAACAGACGACGTTGCAGTTAGCGTTCAAGTAACAAAGATAGACGGCAAAATAGCAGCAGTGTACACTAGAATAGACGGAAGTACTTATACAAAAGTTGGAGGAAATGCTAACTGGAGATATAACAACCCAGGTAATATTATAATATCTAGTGATAAGAGTAGAAATTATGTTAAGAATGTGTTAGGTGGCTATATAGGAGAAGCTGATAATATGTATGGTGGAAAATTTGCAATATTCGCTTCTGAAGCAGCTGGATATAGAGCGATGGTTAAAAAAACGTAGTTGGTAATAAAAAAATTATTATGCGGACCCTAAGTTCAATAGAGTTTCAACTATGTTCTATAGATATGCTCCAAAGGGACATGGAGGTAACGACCCAGCACAATATGGACAACAAGCCGTTGCTGCTGTAGGAGCAGACCCATTTTTATCAGAAATGTCTGAAGAGCAAAAGAATAGATTATTTGCTTTTATATTGAAAAAAGAAGGTATGAAAGCAGGTAAGATAATAGGAGATGTTAGAAAAGGTAATGCAGTAGAATTAAATGGAGGTGTCTCAGCACCTACAAGTACAACTAGTTCTACCTCATCAGCTACAACAACTGCTACAGATACAAAATCAGCGACTGCTGTTGCAACAAGTGGTATACTAACAACTGGTAATCAATCTGATAACTTATGGAATAGAACTAAAGGTAGTATACCTGCAACTAAAACGACAGATGCAGCTACTATTAATAACACAACTACTAGTACTAGAAGTGGTTCTGATAGGTCTGTTACATATAATGAAAGTGCTACTACTACTCAAACTACTAGTACAAAATCATCTACAGCTAAAAAAGATACACCAGCTACTAGAAGTGGCTCTGATAGAACAGCCATCTATGATGCTCCTATTAAAGTAGAATCTAAAAAGATAATAAACCAGCAACTCCAGCTACAAGAAGTGGTTCTGATAGAACCGCAGTATACGATAAACCTATCAAGGTAGAGTCTAGTAGTAGTAATAAACCTAATGAGATAGGTACTATAGTAGAAACGTTGGCAAAAGGAGCTGTTAACCAAACACAAGCTATAGTAGTAGGATTAGACCAAATATATAAATCTATAAATAAACTCATAGATGTAGTAAAGAGTAATAACAAACACACAATGAGAGATGCAGCTTCGACTGCTGGTAGATAAAGGAGGTAATGAATGCTTATAGAAAATGATATAACCGGTTCTGGTAGTCCTGTAAATAAGAAGACTACGTTTCCGAAAGGAAATAGTAAGAAAGGAAAGGGCAAAGGTAAAGGTAAGGGTAAATCGAAAGGTAACTCTAACTATAATGATAATAAAAAGAATGGTAGAAATGTAGGGGCTGATAAAGCCCCTCCTAAAGACTCTAGTAAATCTAATAGTGCAAAGCAAGAGGCTGTTGCAGATAGTTTAGCAGCTATTAATGGAATTGGTAGTACAAATGCAGAGCTATTAGATAGAAACGTTGATGAAAGACTTGCTGCTATTAAAAAGCAAAATGCGTATCGTAGGACAGATGAGGTTAAGCAAGCTGCCAATAGACGTATGCTAGAACACGTACCAGATGATTTATCATTTGCAGCTGCAGCTGGTATGATAGGAGACGGTAAAGTTAATGATGCAGTATTGGCTTCTATTAAAAGTGCTGGAGTTGTTAATAAAGACTCTGATGAAGTATCTGCCGCTGTAGACGTTGCTATAGATTTACATGCTATATCTGGTATAGTGGGACTTCCTTATATGGCTGATAATGTAGTAGACCCTCCTCCTTTATTTCATAATAGTGAACTTTCTGGAACTATAAACAGTTGGGAACTTGGAAGATGTGGAAGAGATTATACTAAGAGAGTATTAGAAAGAGGACAGTTCTTAGTTCTTATGCCTATAGAATTACGTCCTAATATTACAGATACTATTGGATATGCATTGTCTGGAGCTACTGGAGGTTTCTTCTCTGGAGGATATTCTTCGATAGTAAAGACTATAGATAGCGTAGAAGAAAGACTTAACTTAGCATCATATGGATTTACAGCAAAGATAGCTGCAAAAAGATACTGGCGTAATGTTCAAGCACATGCTAAAGCTATATTTTTATTCTCTTGGAATAGAAAAACTTTAATACTAATATGTTTGGAGGATTTAAGAATCCTGAAGCTAAAGAAAATATGAAAAGATTTTTACCAGATTATTTAGTTAATAACGTATATGCTACTAATGATATGAATGTTATATTACAAAATATGGCTAGTGATAGTGAAGAAGAAAGTGAATTAGCTGAGTTTGAAGAAGCTATGAGGAAAAATGCTGCTGAAGAAAAAGGCTGCTAGTGGTAGTGATAAAAAAAGTAAGTATGATTCATTTAAAGATACACTTTTAAGTGGAGCTGATAAATTAGAAGGCGTATTAGGAGGATGGAGCGATAAGCTTAAGAATGCTGGAAATGTATTGTTTAGTGATAATATGAGCAATTCTTTATCTAGTACATCTCAAGATGAAGACTTTATGCATGCTACTAGAGCAATGCACGATGCCTCTATGCTTACATTGATTCAATATGTAATGAATGCTGATAAAGATGATTATTACTTAAAAACTGCTCCTTATACTGTATTCTACTGTAATGGGCCTATTGACAGAAACTATAGCTGGAGTATAGAAACAGGAGTTTCTAAAATAGCTGAAAATAGTATCGTTGGAGCTAAGAAAGGAATGAAAAGTGGAATACTTGGAGCTGCAAGTTCGTTTCTTAATAAATTCGGAGGACAGGCTGCAGCACCTGCAGGAGATGGAGCAGCTACTGGAGACGGAGCAAATGCTAATGGTCAAACTGGAGTTGCAGAAATGGGCGATAATATGGACTTAGTTGCAGAGATGACTAACGAATGGGCTTATCATAATAATGGAAATGTATTAGGAGGACTTCTTATATCTAACTTATACATTCCTAAAGTACAACAAGGAAGCGGAAGTAACTTCAGCTACTCTGTAAGTATTAGAGATATGGCTCTTTCGTCAGATAGATATAGTCTTGCTAGACTTCACTTTACACTAGCATTATTATTACCATATGTATATCCTGCTAATATGCCTAGACAAACATTAATAATTCCTACATCTGCATTATATTGTGCAGCATTCTCTAAAGGAGTTATAAACTGTCCTAGAGCTGTTATAAGCAATATGAGTGTTAAGACTGATAATACATTCCAAACTACATTTGGAGTGCCTACAGAATTAGATATAACATTACAAATAGACCCTATATATACACAATCTACAATGCCAGATTTTAATAAGTATTGGAGTATCAAAACAAACTCTTCATACTTTTTAGGAGCTATGTGGAATCCTATGAGTTCGTTTAATATGTTGGCTACAATGTGTGGACAAAATACTGTGTTCTCAAAGATGCCGAAAGGATTATTCGCATTCTTCGCAGAAGCTGCTGTAGAATCTTTCTTTAATACTATAGGAAATGGATATGGAAGCTTTAGAGCATCTATGCGTGATTATATGTCATCATTGAGAATGAATTCAGGAAACTATAAAATGATATAAAGGATTGATTATATGGCGTCTAAAGCAAAATATAAGAATAGAGACACTTCCCGTGATTATGCTGAGGAAGTGTCTGTTCCACTAGAAATAAAAAAAGAAATTTACAGATATAAATCTAAATAAAGGTATAAAGATAGTTTTATATGGAGCACCATTTACTGACTCCAGACCACGTACAATGGCTTCTGGAGCTGTAGCTATGGTAAATATGGAACTTATGAAGAAAGTATTTGTGGATGTATATAATAGAAGTATTCTTAAAGATACTGTTATAATAAGTCCCTATGTAATAGTTCTTCATGCATATAAAAGACCTACAAACGAAACCTCTAGAAAGTTCAAGAAAGAATTTAATAAAAGGTTACAAACATTATATAAGAATGAGCAGATACATGATATGAGTATAAACGACGTAGATAATATGATAAAAAAATACACAATGATATCTTATTTGAGCCAGAGTTTAGAGTGTGTTTAGATGATGCTTGGAATATAGCTGATACTGACTGCTTTAAAGTCTTATCTGATAACGAAAGAGTTGAGCTATTTATTTATTATACTGACCAAATAAATGCGTATATGGAATGGAATATACAACGTAGTGCAAAATATTATACATATATGATATGTGATAAATACAGAAGAATACATAAATTGACATTTGAGCAACATGTAAAAACACATGCGTAAAATATTTGATAGACAGCAAATGCTATGTAAGAATAGAGAATCAGAGTTATTAGCATTACTTAAGCGTACGCAAAAAAAGTATTACAAGAATGGTCTGCGGAAGATATAAAGAACATGGCGAATATGAATGAAAGAACATATACTAAGAGAGATGCACAAAATAAAGTATTACTACTTATCACTAAGGGAAATAAAATATGTACTGATTTAGTAAGTAAATATTTAATAGTAGATGAAGGAGAAGAAGATGTTACAGAACACAAAGGATTATATACGTTCTATTAGAAAAGAATGCGAAACTAATGAGGAACTTATCGCTAGAGTTATAGAAGATAAGAAAATATTTGCTATGGTTGCAAGTATCACACCAGGTATTAATACAATAGTATTAAAAAGCCTGTTACAAGATAAAGATTTTATAAATAGTTTATAAGGAGGATATTATAATGAATAATATTAGTGTAGATTTGGATATGTTACAACTTAGAGATAAACTTACTACAAGAGTATTTGGTAGTATAATTGCTAACATAAATCCAGGTACAAATGAAAGAGTTAATGCATCTGCATTAGAAAATATGGGAGTGACTTACGATTATATAAGAAATATGCTAGACAGAAGACCTAGAAATATACTTACTCCTGTATTAGAAACAGCTGTAAGTCATATAGACTATGCTTCTGAAAAGTTTGTATTAGACCATAATTGTAAATTCAGCACTACTGAAGACAGATTTGAAAAAGGATTTTCTATGGAAGATGCTGGAGAAGCTGCTTTTGAAGAAGAAGATGGGGATATAACTTCAGGTATTATTGCAGATATGATAGAAGACCTATCTAAAAAGCATAGTACTGAAATTAGGGATTTGGCTAAATATATACTTAAACTTGAAAAAGAAAAACAAGGAGAAGATAAAGAGTTAGCCGAACAAGAGGATAACGACTATGTGCAAGAAGATGATGATGTTTTTGGAGACCAAAATGAAGAAGGGGATAATGGTACTGGAGAGGGTGATACTGAAAATCCTTTCGGCGACGATCAAAACTCTGAAGAAGGTGAACAAGAATCTGGAGAGAGATGAATCAAGCTCTGACGGCGACGATTCAAATCCATTCGGTTCAGATGATGGGGATTCCTCTTCTGGAGATGAGAATACATCTTCTACAGATGGTGAAAACCCATTCTCATCAGACTCAGACAGCGGCGAAGCGAATAATGGAGAGTCTGGCTCAGATTCGTCTGAAAATCCATTTGCATCAAGTGACGACAATGAGTCTGGTTCTGATGATTCCTCTGATGATAGCTCTTCTGGTAGTGATAGCAATCTCAACAGTGATAATCCTTTTGAAAGTTTCATGGCTTCTGTTAGAAAAGGTAATCGTTATACTAATGTGTTCAGGGCTGTAGGAATAGAATCAGGAGATATAGTTAATTATGTATTTGATACAGTAGGAACTGAATATAAACAAGAATTAAATAACTTATTTGAAGAGTTTGGAATGGAATCTCCTCAATTTAAAGCTAAGCAAAAAAAGAAGTAGTAAAAATATCTGAGGTTGCCATAGAAAGCATCTGTGCGTCTATTGCTACGATGTTTGGACTTGGATTACCATTAGATATGAGTAGAATAAAGTATTATAAATAGGAGGAAGAAAAATGATATTATACGAATACGATGACATCTGTGATACGTTTGCTCAAAAGCTTAACTATCCAGCAAAAAGCTATAAAGTTTAATATAGCAATAGATATAACAAACTGTACTGATAACAGAGTAAAGATGAATGCTATTAATATAATACGTGCTGAAAATTATAATAAGAATACGTATTATCCATATGTAAATATGATTGAAATAGTAAATGATAAAAAGAATATTACAGGAATTTTCCTATATTTCATTTTTCCATTTAACTACAAAAAGTCCATTTACAAATATGATAGATGAAAGGTTGGCGGAGTTATCTAAACAAACTAAAGTTCCTTTCACAGTATCAGTAGTGGTTATAGCTAAATCTAGAGGAAGACTTAATAATAGGTTATTTGGATATTATAAGACTCTTAAAGTTTCTGATAAAGGAATTCAATATGATTGTGACTTTATTAAAGAAAAAGAGCGAATGTATGAAAGAATTGGAACGTATTAATACGTTGCTTACATATGTTGGTAGTAGAACTTCGTATAAAAATTAAGCATACTTTCTAACTTTTTTTATACAATAAAATTATAATGCAGGGATGTAAAATTCCCTGCTTTATTTTTTTGTTAGCCAGATAACTATATATATTAGGTCGTATTTAGGTTTTTATTAAATACGATTAAAGCAAAAAAAGGAGGAAAGAAAATGATTGAGAATTTTTTTATTTACCACCAGTGGTAGAATCCCTATCTGGTATTCCATCAGGTAGAAAAGCTCTATACGAAGCTACTGTTAAACAAGTAGAAGAGAATAAGAAGAGTGTAAAGATAAAAGTATGGTATGAGTTTTGATACCATAAACTTAGAAGAGCTTTTATAAGAAAAGATATGGAATCTGGTAAAGGGTTTATTATAGATACTAACATTAACTATGATAATATAGATAGTGAAAGAGACTCATTAATAAGTAAAGACAGTATATTCAGTTATAAGTTTGGATTTCGTTCAGACGACCCTAAAGCAAGTACAGGCTAAAAGATGTAGTTGTGCTTGTGGAAGAACTGTGAGTAGTACTCCTGGAGGAACTTGTGAACATTGTGGAACATTAGTAACTCCTGTACAAAAAGTGAGAGGTTGGATTATATCAAAGAATTTTAAAGTGTTTAATCCGACGTGGCTTACACGTTTTTTCAAATATGCAAAGAAGACTTCTATATCAGAGAAAGAGATTAAGAAGGATTTGTTTAATTGCAATAAGAGAGATGGGATTAAGCGTAAATCCTGGAATATGCTAGAATTACAAGATAGAAATAACTTAGTACAGTTTATAGAAGCATATGTAGAGCCAGAAATGAAGAATTTCTTTATGACGACTATAAACCAAGCAATGACTAATGCAATACCAGTTATATCAAAAGACTTTAGACATTACCAAGTTGTAGAAAGTATTAGTGGTAAAGCAGATGTAAGAACACATGAGTTAAATAAGTATTATATTATCATCAGTGACAATATAAACAAAACTAAATAACATAAGTGAATATGCTTCGCAGAATAAGAAGAAGATATATTTACAAAAATATAAGTGAGAAATTTGAACAGATAATGAATGTCATTATGGATGAAATTGGAGATGGTAAAGAATCTCTAATTAGAGGTAAGACTGTTAGTAAGAGAATGAATAATAGTTGTAGATGTATTATAGAAGGTCTTACATTCAATAGTAGATTAGACGTGTGTACTATTCCTTATAGAATATTTGGAGAAATAACTATCGGTCCATTTAGAGAATATTACGATAGGTATGGAGTGACACCTGAATCTATTAATAGAATGAGGTCTAATATACCGAATGAGTTTGATTGTAAGCTTATGACTAAGGTATTAATAGACTTGAGAAAGGATAAGAAAAAAACTTTATATTATCCTATAGACCACCTTGTATATATATGTTCAGTCAAAACTCAGAAGAAATCATAGCACTTACAAATGATAGAGAACAAGTACTTAGATTTAATGCTATCACTGTAGATGCGGCAGACTATGGAGATTTTGACGGAGACACAAAAGGACTATTTAATATAGCAAGAAAATCTATACTTCCTACATATTTCGCTCTTAATCCAAAGAGAGGAACTTACAACCCAATATCAGGTACATTTAACGAATCATTTAACTTGATAGAAGGTTCTTATTTAGCAGTATACAAATTACTTAATGTCGATACAAAGGTAGAAGACGAAGACATCCTCACAGAAGCAGACATTCAAAAACTTCAAAATATCAAAAGTGCATAATTCCCTATAATTGACAATCATCTTTGTAATTAATTTAAAGGAGATGATTGAGTATGAGAAAGACAGTTATACTCAAGGGCCAAATATTTAATAAATATGAAGTCGATGAAGATGGAAACATATATAGAAAAGGTTCTGATGTTCCATTAAAAAAATTCGGAGACGGGAAAGGATATCTGAGAGTAGATCTTATGAGTGATAGAGCTGAGAAAGTTATGGCTAAGATACACTTAGTAGTGATGCATACGTTTGTAGGTAAACAAGACCCAGGTGTGATTATAAATCATATAGATGGTGATAAGACTAATAGTGCACTTTCAAATCTTGAATACATATCACAACGGGAAAACGTTGCACACGCACAACGGTTAATAAAAAACCTACCTTATTTAGAGGAAGATACAATAAAGCAAATATTGGACCTTAGAGATAAAGGCTACACTTTAAATCAAATAGCAGATGTGGTCAGGGTTAAGATATCACGTTGTCAGAGACATGCTTCAAGGACGTACTTATAATTATGTTGAAAGGTAACTCATGTAATGCGGAGTTACCTATCGCATTTTTGTACGGCGTAATTAAATGCAATCCCCTTAATTGAATAAGGGGATTATATACATTTAAAAAGGATTGCTCGTGACATATTTATTGTCGTCAAGATAACTTAATACCAAAAAAAGAAATCTTCAGGTATTCTAATATGAAATTTAAAAATTTTAAATCTTCTTCTAACTATGCATTTCTAAGACATTAACTAACAGTAGAAGCAAACCGCAGTAAAAAAACCCGTTTGCTTATTATAATTTTTTTCCAAATCTATTAAATATTTCAGGAGGTACTTAAGTTACCTTGACACTTAGTTGTTCAACAAGAGAAAATGTTTATTCTGTTGATACTGGAGGAAATATAATGAAAATAAAAAAACATATAAAGGTAATATCACAGAATGGGACATGGTCACTGCTAACGTAAGTATACTGGCGGAGGAGGGTCTTATATCTGAAGAGACATATATAAATTTAAAAGAAGCTGACAGAAAGGCTAGAAATATAACGATAGGTTGCTTAATGAGAGATTTAGCTTCTGAATTCAATCTATCAGAGAAATTTGAAGAGTATTTAAAGAAGTATACAAATATGTTTATAGAAGAAAATAAACTTAAAGATGCAAATATATTAGAAATAGCAAGAGATGCCATATTTCTATATAACAGTAAACCAAAAGTATTCTAAGTTTGGAGATTATATAAAGTTTAAAAAGAAGAATACGTATTATTATATGTTAGAGTTTACTGTGTCTGATACATCTAATAATAAAATAATATTATAAAAAAATGATAAAAGGTATATCTGTAAGAGGAGGAACTATTGATAAGAACCATAAGGCATATGAATATCTATGTAGACTTATGTCTGATGTTATTAATAGTAATACCAAATCATATATAAAATCGTTAGCTACATATTCTAAGATTATGAATGCTAGTGAGGAACAACTTATAAAAGGTATTGATAATGCCTATTTAATTAAACTGATGAAAGAAGTGTATACTACAATTTAAACAAGGAGGAAAGGAAATGAAATTTAAACCAGATGAATGGGAAGTAACGTTCGATGACATTAACAGAGTGGAGAAAGAAATGAGAGAAATGAGGACTGTTAAAAAGATAGTGAGGAATATACCGACAGTATCAGAACCTCCAGTAGAAGCTCCATTTAAAAAGAGACGTAGAATAGATATGTCTAAAACAAAATTAGCTAAATATCAAACTACGAAATTATTATCTCCATTGGCCGATAAAGACCATAGTATGAGAGTTGATATGTTTGTCAATCAATTTGATAATATGGTAATGCCACTTAAAGCAGAGGTTCCAATATTATCTTCTGCACTATATGGGGATATGCTTAGTAGAAGTAGTTGTATACATAAAGCTAGAGGTAAAATAACACTTCTTCATAAGATAGTGTATCAATATCGTAAGATATACATTTATAAATTAAATGATAGAATATATCTGATGGATAGTAATGGATACATAAATACAAATGGAATTTGCTGTATACAAAAGAACAGATTTAGATGCATTAGAAATAGGAGTTGAATATGATATTTCTGATGACGATGATAACTTTCTGTATTGAATATCCAGACCAATATGACCCTACTATGGATATAGTAAAGTATGGAGTAAATTTGGTAATGATAAATACTATTGATAAAGATACAGTTGATGATGCTGCTAAGCTATCTGACTCAGCTCTTGCAAAAGCTAGGAACTATCAAAATGAAGACTGTAAATATAGCATTAGAAAATAAAATAATAAAATCAGACTTTCCAGATAAGATACCAGAATTAGGAAAGTTATTAAAAAAACACCAGTAATATTTAAAATAGTGGAAGATGAAGAAACAGTTAGTAGTATTTCACAATCTACAGATACTCCTGTAGGTTTAGAAGATAGTCAAATTATAGTAGAACCAAATAGTTATATTGGATACTTTGAAGTTACTGCTAACGAACCAATAGAAAAACGACCCTATTTTTAGAAAGATATAGATTAGAATATTTAGAATTTAGACAAAAAGTAGCTAATGCATTAAGACCATATGTATTATATGATAGAAGTAACTGTGATAATAAAGTTATAGCGTTTTATGAGAACTTTAGTATAAGCAAATTCCGTACAGAGAAGAAAGCTTTTAACGTGTCCTTTTTATCAGAATGGAAATAGTTACGTATGATTTTGGTGCTATCGGATGTAAATTCAGTAATGAACATGGATGTAAAGCTACAAGTCAAAACTCAGTCTATGGAGGATATCTAGTAGCAGAAGACGGAACACCAATAGATATGGTATTCTCAGTAAGTGCTCACATAGCAAGAAGTATTACAGGAGTGTTATGGGAACAATGGCTTACAGGAATGAGTATGTATTTGACTAGAAAAATATAAAGACATTAACAGATAAAGAAGAAAAGAAAAGACTTATATCTGATTATAGAGAAGTACTTAACATATTTGATTTAGAAAAAAAGCACATAAATCATTTTCAGATAAAGATATAGATACTATTTTAATGAACTATCCTGCAATACCAATAGCTATAATGCCATATGAGCAAAGAATAGATATGGAGAGTGGAGCACAAGCTATGCGTATTTTAAGTAAATGGGGATATGAAGAACAGACTATTTGGGTATGTGATAGAGATGGTAATAGAATTAGACCTCTTACTGATAAACATTTAGTAGGAAGCGTTTATACTATCAGAGATATACACGACCCTGAATATCAAAATAGTTCTATATCGGAAGTCACTCTTACTACAAAAGGTATACCAGAAGAAAAGTCTAAATCAAAAAGAGATGCACAATCAATCCATAGTAAGAAAGCAACAAAGATGGACGTGCAACTTACAGCACATTTAACTGGATTATTAAATGATGCAGACTTATATGCTATGCAAGTAGACGATAATAGTTCTCTTCATAGCTTACCTGAGTATTTGAATGCCATTGGTTTAAATATCAACTGGAAGGAGAACGAATGATGAAATACCTTACAATAGATAACGGAAAGTTTGTAATTACTGATGAATATGTACCACAAGATAAATTTGCTATTATGTTTGAAAAATAATGGTAAAAAAATGATGCGTATATCTTTTCTAAAGACCCTGTGTTTGTAGATGGGGAAAAATATATTATTAAATGGACAAAGAGTTCCATTAAAGAATCTTACGATAGTTCCTATTAATGAACATTTTGAAGAGTTAGTACGTACATTAAGAAGTTATGGTACAAATGAGTTTTCTACGAAAAATGAAACTAGATAAAAATACCTAATCCTGCATTGGTAGCAATGCCAATGTTCACAGGAGTAGTTTGTAATACTATTCTTTCTGAGGGAAAGAGTATACCTTTAATGAAATCACAACAGGTAAGAAAGTCAAGCTTTAGTTAGAATGCTTAAGAAGCAGATAGAAAGAAATAAAGATATATCTATAGATTTAGCATATGAATTACTAGGGATTGTATGGAATAAATCCTGCTGTGATGTTTAACCAAAATTATATCAAAAAAAGTAGGAGGAAAGAAATGTTATTATACGATCGTAGAGATTTAGTCAAGATGAGAGAGTTGGAGAAAAGAGTTTGCTGTCAATCCACTTTCAGATGAAAAAAAGTTATAGTAAAATTAGAAAAAGATATATTTCTACGGGGTATAAAGTCAAGATGCATTTTAAATACATATATATTTGAAGTATTGGAAGATTTTGATGTACCTCATGATATAAGGAAAGAATTAATATACAGAGATAACTATTACAAAGGAAGATTTAATAACTATATGAATCATGTAATAGAACTTTGTAAAGAAAAGAATAGATAATCCAGTGGTGATGCTCCCACATTTATTGGGGAGATATATTCAGTTGCTTCCACAGATTATCAGTAGTATCAAATGAAACACTATCAATGGACCACAGTCTAATGGGATATTTAAGAGCATACGAACAACATCCAGAGTTTCGCAGAGCTATTTAGAAATCCTGTAATAAAGAAGACCGATGACCCGTATACTGTAGAAAAGAAATACGAATACATAAATGATACTATAATAAAAGCAGATGTACATCCATTATCTGATTTCTTAAAAATCTGGTGTTAAGTCAAATAAACTTCAGATAATGGGATTTGTACAAGTAGGACTACAACCAGATCAATTAGACCCAGGTAAAGTAAAGAATAATACCACATCTGGATGGCTTAATGGACTTCGTAATTTACCAGATATGGTTCACTTAGATAATCAAGCATTGGAAGCTGTTATAAAAGGAAAGAATGAAGTTCAAGAACCAGGGAATTGGGTAAACTTATAAATGTAGCTCTTACAGAAACTAAGATAAATAAAGATGTAACTAGAGCTGTAGTACATGATTGTGGAACTCACGATTATGAAATAGTTAAAATAAAGAGTGCAAAAAGATTTACAAAAAAATACAGATATAAATATATCGTAGACCCAATAACATATAATATATTAGGTTATGTTGATTTAAATAGAACAGACCTTATAGGAGCTATGGTAAGTTTACGTATGCTTCATCATTGTCATGGTGTAAATTGTGTATGTGAAGTATGTACTGGAGCTAATAATAAATTCTTACAAGATACAGGTATATTTAAAAATAATATCTATGAATATGGTATGCATGTAATTGGAGGAAAGTTCCAAAAAGGTAATATCTATCAAACATAGTAATAATGCCTTTGTAAAACCAATACCAGTAATATTCAGAGGAAAACGTTATGAAAAACATACTAGACTTCATACTAGATACAGATTATATTACAGACTTTGAATTTGATAAGATTATATTTGCTGTAGGAACTAAAGTAGAACTTAGAGATATGGATGGATATAGATTTCAAGAGACTATTTCATCAATGATGAATATGTAGATATATTATTAGATAAACCAATAGAATTAAATGGACTTACTCTAACTATCTATATACCAAATGACAGCGTATTACTTACTGCAAAAGATATCCAAGTAATGTTACGTATGCACAGTTCTACAAGTAAATATCTATTACCAGAAGATAAATGGGACAGAACAGGACTATCATCAATGACAAGAGCAGAACAATTAAGTTCATTCTATAAATACTGTCAAACTAAAGTATCATTTGACCATTCAATGTATTATGAAATGATAGTAAATGCTATGATGAGAGATGCTTCTGATTTATCTTCTAAGCCTACTGAAAAAAACAGAGCTTATAGATATCATACACGTAAATCAACTTACATCTTCTGTAGATAAGAGTAAGAAGTTTAGTAATAAGATACATCATGGATATGTTAAATCAAATATATTAAGTGTAATACCAGTAGTAGAGCCTTGTGAGGCAGATGTATTATACAATATAGTAGATAATAGAGAATTAACAGAAGCAGATGTACCAAAAGAATTACAAAGAATACTTCGTGAAGATTATGACAGTGATATAGAATTAAAGAATGAGTATAATTATGAAGTATGTAAACAGATTTGTGACGTTAGTCAAAAAGATGATGATTACAGCGACGATGAGGAGGATTAAAATGGACATTGAAATAAAACATGCTGGGACATCTGAAATGCCTTATATATACCTTGCAGAGCTTAGGCTCTGTGAGGACCATATAAATCATGGTATTGATGAAAATGAATATGGATGTCGTATGCGTAATATAGGAACATTTGCAAATGATATCAAGACATATTATCATAAACATAAAATTAGATGTGTTGTAGCCAAAGTAGATGGAATTTGTAGAGGCTTTATAGCATTTGCTGTAGAGCCATATCATACGTATATAGTATCTATATACGTAGACGAAGAGTTTAGAAATAAGGGTATAGCTACAAAGTTAGTAAGTAAAAGTAAACATATATACAGGACACAATACATTAAAAGCATTAATTGCTGATTATAATGATACATGTAAGAAATTTGCAACAGGAATAGGATTTAAAAAGATAAAAGATTCAAACATACATGGTATGGGAGAATATATGTGTGAGGTTAATAAAACAAGAGGCCAATAGGAGGATAGATGAATTACGAAACATCAACAGCTTATTGGATTGAACGTGGCTACATAAGTAAAGAAATAGCAATGAATTTACGTAGTAAATTCAGTGTGTTGGACTTTATGACAAAAAGCAGAAGTTCCGACAGCATATTTTGAGATTGGGGACTATATTTGTATCCCCAAAATCAAATTTGAATTATTAGAAAGTTTAATTAAAGGTAAATTCTATAGAGAAATAATAACACCAAATGATAATAAAGAAGTGAAGTATAGCCCACTTAAATATAAAGAAATGAACCATCAGAAAGATATAGTAAAAGGAGCAGTAGAACATTTTACTAATGAACCAGATAAAAGAGTCTGTGTTTGTGCAAGACCAGGATTTGGTAAAACATTTATGAGTGCTGCTATTGTATCTAAGATGAAATGTAAGTTTATGTTTATAGTCTATAGTAGTGATTTAGTAGAGCAAACTTATGATGCTTTTTGTGGATTACTTTGGGACATCTGAGGGATTTTTAAGACTGGACCAATCTAAAAGGGTTTATGGAAATAGACTATAAGAAAGTAAATGGAATATTCTTAACACATAGTATGATACAATCTTTAATAAAAAAAGATACGGAATGATGAATGTCACAAATGTAATATTCAATAAATTCAAATGTGATATGAAGATAATGGATGAATATGATACTTATGTTAAGAACTTATACTTCTTGGAATGTTGGGGTAACTTTAAATATAACTTATACTTAACTGGTACTAAGTTTAAAAAAATATGAGACCAGATGATAATATATTTCAAATGATATATAAAGCATGCTAAAACTCTAGGAGCGGATGTAAGACTTCCTGTTAATAGAGAATGTTATGTTATCAAGTATAAGTTTAGTCCTACTAAAAAGAGAATACTTTAATGCATATGAATGATGAGAAACTCTTTAAAAGTGAGATATAATGACTATATTGCTAGAAAGGATGTATTATTAGATTATGTAATGAAGAACTATTATAAATCTGACGATAGTCCTCTTCGTACTTTTAATAAAAAGATGGAGGTAGTATAGCATTATATGTAGGACGTATAGAAAATTGTGAAATAGTAAAGGACAAGCTCATAAATTATTATGGTATTAAAAGAAGAAGATATTGGTATATATAACAGTACTATAAATAAGAAAGAAAAAGGCTATAAGTGAAACTAAACCATGGATAGTTACTACGACTAAATCTATGGGACGTGGATATGATAATAAGAATCTTCGTGCACTTATATTCCTAGAATTTAATTTTTGGTACAGCGGATTATATGCAAAAATATCAGTAGAGTTGCACGTATTGGAGGAAAGTCTGGACTTGTATTTGAAGGACTAGATTTGAGTTTTTCCAAAAGTAATTGCAAAACCATAGTAAAAAGTAAGAGAGGATATTTATACAGATATGTATTCTCAAGTACATTATAGGGAAATACCAGAACCTATATACAAATATTATAGTTATGGATATAGACCTGATAGTAAATTTATATTAGAACAGAAGAAGAAAAGGAGATAACGATGATAAGCAGTGACACTAAATTCATAAATGCAATAGTAAATGTTACAAATAGTTTCTTTTTTTATTAACTTGGTTAAAAGTATGTAGTACTACCTGTTATAAAACTAGTTAGTGTAGTTAGATTAATATTAAGTCTTATATTAATAATTCCCACTAGTAATATTAGGAATACTTATACATTTACTGATAATCAGACCACTATGGTTTATAATTAGACTATTTATAAAAAGTGGAGGTGTCTGATATATATGAATGAAACATTAGCTAAGGAAGTGATGTTTATAAGGCCTAATGACGTGTTATTTAGCTACGACCTTATTATCATAGATATTTATAACCAATTAAGACATAAGCTCAAAGAAGTTGATAAGGAAGCTTTTAGAGTGAAGATAGAGAGTACATTTAATGAAAATCTGTATATGTATAGTATTGATTATGATGATAAAGGAAATATGTTCTTTAGGTCTGATATAGATAAGCGTAGAGTAGATATAGAAGATTATAACGTAGTAATAGCTTCTAAAAAGCATAGTTTCATATCATATGATGTTTGGGTATGGCTATATGAAACTCCGTATGCGAATATAGTATATGAAGTTGCGATATCTTTCTTTAATTATTCTATGATGGATATTGAAGATGGATTTAATATGTTTATAATAACAGCAGACCACGTCGTACCAGAAACATATTACATTGGAAGATTCTTTAGGAATAAGAATAAAGTTGAAACTAAAGTTATAGATATGAAAGAAAACTTTCTGCTTGGTTTAAATATCAATTCAAAGATGTTACTAATGGAGTAATGAATACTATATGGCTTGCGGAAGACTTCAGTGACCCAATAGCTATTATGATGATTGCTCAAGAGAATGAACCACTAGAAGATGACATATTAAGAAGAATTATGCTTGAAACTAGAATAGTTCCTATCAATGAAGCTAATATGAAGAGAGCTGAAGAGCTGTCTAAAGAAGAACGTGTCAGTGGTAATATAGGAGTAATAGATACCTTCAAAATTAGTAAAATAGACCAATTATTATAAGCTATTTTTTTAGCTATATATCATAAGGTATATAATAAAATACTGGAGGTATATACCATGAAAAAAACAAAACTTAAAAAAAACAAGATAGACACACTAGCAGGAATGTTAATCCTGCTAAACTTTATTATTATAGGAGCTCTAGCAGTTGCTGGGTTCCTATTTGGTTTTTAGATTTGAATCAGGAAAGGAAGTATTACTATTCCTGATTCCACTTGTAATTATTGTGGCTATCACAGCTACAGTATTACAAATTAGTAAAGAGGGAGATTAGTCTCTCTCTTTCTTTTTTTTTTACCGCATCGCTTGACAATCTTGCTGTTGATAAACAATTAAAGGAGGAATTAATTATGGCTTGGAAAAAAGTTATTCTGAGTACTACAGCAGACCAAATCGTGTTTACACAAAATACGTCTGCTATTAAGAATTCCATTGTAAGATTAGCCTTTACTACTGAAGATAGAGAACCTACTAATACAGCAGGTATATTTGTACTAAGTGGTCCTAATACTTGGAATGGTAGAGTTAAGCAAGGTTCTTATTTATGGTATGAAGAACAGGGTGGAGGTATATTCACATATACTACATATGATATAGAACCTCTAAGGAACTATAACATAGAACCAGTGCATAAAGATATAGTTAGTAATAATGACGTATTAACTATACCTGAGGGTGCATATTTTGTAATTCAAAAATAAATCAGATGATAATATCTTTTTTTAGTATAGTAGGAGAAGGAACATTTACACTTACAAAGTGGCAAATGCTTTCATTTACATTTACTAGAGAAACACAAATTAGAATTAAAGGAACAGGAAAAGATATATCATACTTTCTATGGAGAAGCTCCATCTTTAACACAATTAAGTAAAAGCTACTAAAGATATGCTTGAAGAAGTAAAGGCATCTGTAGATTTACTTTAATGCTAATGCTGCTACTAGAGCAGAAGTTAGAGAATTAGGTAAAAAGATATATTATGATAGATATAGTCCAGATGTGTCTACAACTATAAACACTATAGACCCTACTGTCATATTAGAAGTACCCTATGCCTTTATTAGAAACAGATGAAGATTTTCGATAGCGAAGTTCTTAAAGATGGTGAAATGCTTGATTTTCATATTAGGTATTACATATAAGAATGAAAATGGAACTGATACAGAATCAGCTATAAACTTTTTCTGCAAAGATAAGTAAAACAGCAAAATACTATTCCTATTACAGATTTAGATATATATGATACTGTATTAGGAATGATATTAGATGAAATTAAACTAGATTGGAATGAAGATAATGGTACTTTTAAAAGCAACAGTATATTTCAATAACTGGATACATACTGATACTAATAAGTACGTTAATATAAAAGATTTATTTAAAGCTCCACTTACAGTAACTCTTAGAATAAAAAAAGTGAGCAAGCTGTGTGGAAAGAGTCTGCTAAAACGTTTGCTACTAAGCATATAAATAAGCTTATACATACAAATGCTAGATTTAATAAAAGAGTACATTTCTCTACAACTACATCTTATAACTCATTATTTGATAATATAAATGGAGTTTCTTATAATGAAGTTGCTAATACTGTATATAAAGTAAAAGATAATATCGTAGTAGAGAAACTTGCATCTGGTAGTAATACTGTATACAATGTGCATGACCCTGCAAATAAAATACAGGTTAAATATTATACAGGAAGTTCTCCAGCTGTAGAAGTTTATATGGACGGTTTTTACTATACCAGATGGACAAAAAGCTTACAAGTATAGTAATAGAAAAACCTTACAAATACAGATGCTAGTATAAATCTTAATATGGACTTCTTAGAAAAGAATAAGAGCGATAGAGCTATAAATAAGGTTGCAAAATCCTAATGTATGGAATGTAGCTTTATATGAACCATTATTAGGTCAAAGTCCATATACTCATTTATTTGAAAGACTTAAGAGCACGATGGACTTTAGGTATAATTAAGATAATAACAAGAAAGGGGGATTAATAAATGGCTAATCCGTTTCAAGAACACGGTGGATTAATAATGTCAGAAGAGCAAGTGAAAAGCATTTGCTAGAGAGATTTTTATTTCATTTTTTTAGTTAATAAAGACCCATCAGTTTCAGATGCTTCTATAACTGCTTCTATAGATAAATTAGAATCAGATATGCAAGAAGTTATAGAAAAGACAAAGATAGAAAAAGAACTTCACATGGCATAATCCATTTTATATTAAAGTGCCTAAAAACACTACATATCCTGTAACTATAGATATAGATGGTATAGATATTACAGGAAGAGCTATATCTATTGGTATGAAAGTTCCTATTTCTTTTTACTAATGTAGATAATACTCCGCATATATTTATATGCAAATGGTTACGCTATTAAAATAGTTAAGAAATTAAAAATATGATGCAGATATAACATCATCTACAGTTAATAATATATTTATGCTTGAAATACCTGAAGTAGAATCTGGTACTATAAGTGTTAAATGTATTAATAGTGAAGTTAGAGAATATAATGCTAGCAGATGATATACCAGCTGTCACACTTGCTCAACATGCTAATAAAGAGCTTAGAATAGCTCCTGATACACATATACCAGAACTAGCGGACGTAGATAGAATACTTCGTACACGTAGTGATGTTCAGTATATAGATTTCATTACATCAAGTATGATGGTAAAACAAGAGTTAGCAGGAAATCTAGACCCTAAGACAGCATACTTTACAAGAGAAGATGATAATACAGATAACTTAACATTTACATATGATAATATAACTGAAGCTAAAAGAGAACTAGCGGAAGTGTATAAAAAGAATTCCTCATTTATGGAGATATATTACAGTTAAGTTTGATGATAACATTACTAATATAGATGGGACTATTTGAAAATACAGATTATCCTGAGACTGTGAAAATCTATAGAGGGAGCTAATATAACTTCTGCTAATAACTTATATCGTAATAGTGGAATAGGAAGTATATCTCCCTAATTTATTTAAGGGAATGCCATTGTTATCGTCTATAACGCACGCATTTGCTGGAACTCATGTTACATCTGTACCACACGCAAATGATTTATTACCCTGCTTCTCTAACAAATGCTACTGGATTATTTGCAGATTCAAGTCTTAAGAAAGACCCTGAATACTGGAAACATACTAATGCTGATTTAACTGGATATGTAAGTAAAACGTTAGATGACCCTATAGCTCCAAATCCATATCAAGGATATAATACAAACAGAGCATATCCAAGTACATTTGATAGTAAGAATTTAGTATTTAAGAATGTAGCTCAATTTAAAAGCTTATTATCCAAGTAGAATAAGAGCATATAATAGTGCAGAAACATTAGACGTTACAGACTTATCTGCTTTTTACTATTACTATAGAAGATGGAAATTTAGACGGAATGTTTGAAAACACAAATATAGTAAAACTTCCTAAGATGATAGTAGCTCCTAAAGCAACTTCTGCTAAGGCATTTGCTAAGAACGTTACTACATTAATTAATACAGATGCTATAGAAAATATATTTACAGCTTGTCCTAAGTTAGCAAACGTTACAGAAGCTTTCTCTGGATGTACAGGACTTACAAAAGGATTTGAGTTCATCGGAGCTACAGATACTGTATCTAACTACAGTAGAGTATTCTTTGGATGTACTAATATAAATAAAGATACTATCCCATGTCCATGGAGATGGAACGGACTAGATGGATATCCAGATGATATAGTAGGAACAGATGGACTTAAGGGAATTCCTAATTTACCAAATTGGGTTCCAAAGTCATGGGGAGGTCCTGGAACAGAACAAGATACTCAAGCTCATACTGGAGCTAGGTCTGCTGTACCATTAATATCTTCTGCTTATATAGGAGATACTATGTTTAGTGCTACATTCCCTAACTTAAGAGCTGGAGACTTAATAGAAATAGCTATGGTAGACCCTGATGCAAGATTTACTGTTAAGGGAGATATAAAACGTATATATGCTACTGTAGGAAATGCTTCTGCAATGCACTTTGGTATAAGCGATATAACAGAAGATAAACATGCTAAATTACTTAATACTGACTGTATAAGAATAAGAGTAAGAGAAATGAGACGTACTCCAGATAAAGTTATGGAGCGAATACATTTATCAAACTCCTGCTGTCAGATTAGTTCCAGTTACACCTACTACTTCTAATCTAGAAACAGTAGGATTTATTACAGATGGGGAGGTCTAAATGAAAAAGAATATAATCATGCTTAAATCTCCAAGTTCTATTACTAATACTTCTGCAATAGTAAGAGTACATAGTTATAAAGATGGAAAGTTTTATCCTACATATGGATGGACTATCCCTAACTTAAGTACTAATGCAAATAATATAATAGAAATAAACTTAGACCCAGATAATGTATTACAATCTATGAGAGGTTTACAAGATACTCTTCCATTTGGGTGTACTATATCTATAGAATGTCCAGTAGGTTCTGAACCTATGTGGATATCAGATATGTATGCCACTAATATAGCAGATACAAATGCTATAATAGATGGAAGTAATCTTGATGTATCTAAGAGTGAAATCAGAGATATAAAGACAGATGGTAATATAGTATCAGCTACATTCACAGGTCTTAAGCAAGGAGAATTTGAGCTATATGAAATAGAGAATGGAGATACTTTAGAAAACGCAGTTATAAAACAGTACTACAGTGCAAATATATCAGCTAATAGTACAAGTATTCAAGCTACACTTCCTAATCAAATAGGAGATGATAATAAAGTACTTGCAAGATGGCGTACAGCTGGAGAACAGTATTACAGTAAATATACTGGAGGAAGACAATCTCAGGCTCTTAAAGCTGTAGTGATAGATAGACATGAACTTATAAATGGAAACTTAATAATATACATATATGATAGAGATACTTTTGCAGCATTTAATGAAAGTGCATTAGTACTTACATTCAGTAAAGGCGGAACAGAATATCTAATCAGAGGAACTATAAATGTATTACCAAATAGAACAGCTGTTCTTATAAGTGGTACAGATTTAGATAAGATTATAGCATTAGGAGGAATAGTTACAGTTAAAGCTTCTGTAGTAGGAGCAGTTGTATCTTCTAACACATATAATCTTGATATAGATACTTTAGTTCCTACAACTCCAGGAGGAGGAACATCTCCTACACCAGGAGGAAGTTCAAGTGGAACTAAGTATTTAGTACTTAATAAAGATAAAGTGGCAGTAAATCCAGAAACTAATATGATATACTTGAGCTTTGATGTGTCGAAATGATACTGAAGTTGAGATGCTTAATATTAAGTCTATATCAGGAGGAATTACAGCAAGATTCTCAGATGTTACTCTTACTGCAAGACAGCTTAGTATTAGACCATCGTTTGGATTTTGGATGCCATTTACTGGAGATGCAAACGATATCTGGAGTAAGACTATCACTTATGAATACAGAATTAAAGGCTTCTTGAATAAAGAAGAAACAGTTACACTTTCTCCAGAACTTCCATACTTTGAATTAGAATTTAAAGTTAAAGAACATAAGCTATATGGAGAAGTTAAATATAATGTTCAACGTGGAGAAAACCAAAGATTTAATATCAAAGGAATTACTCTAATGAAGAATACAGAAAAACTATATGAAATACCAGGAGTTCATACTCCAAATGAAGAAAACATAATTAAGCTAGACGTTAGTGCAGCCACTAAGAACTTAAGAGAAACTACTAAGATTACATATGAATATACATATGCTGGAAAACCTTATAGTACTACTGTTACTTGGGCTGATACTGCACATGTTTTAGCAACACTATAAAAAAATATAAGGAGGAGATTAACATGAGTGCAGCTCGTGACATAGATGAGATAAATCAACGCATGTTTGAAGGAAAGATGCGTTTTGACGTAGATGCGTTTAACGATAAGAATGACATGAATATATTTATGAATGAAATTCTTAACGGTGGATGGTATGGAACACAAGAGCTTATAGATCAAATAGTATTACCCCCAGATATGATGCCTGGGGATGTTCCATCTTTAGAAACATTATTAGATGGGATAGACACTGTATTAGAAACAGTAATGGCGATGATACTAGACGGAGAATTTCCAATGTTTCAAGTATATCATAACTCAATAAAAACGGATTATTATGAAGAGATATTTCTACGTGATTTAGACAGACTTACATATATGGTAATGGTCGTATTAAATCCTAGAAAATTATCTCCACTTACTTATTATATGAACCCACAATTTATTCATAACTTCTTAAAACATAAAAGTAGTAAAAACCAGGTATATGGAAATATATAGAAAAATCTAGAAATGAAATAAATAGAAAGACTAATCTAGATAAGGAAATGGAAGATACTGCAAGACTTAAAACAGTCATAACAGGATTTACTACATCTCTTCTTATTACACATAAGTTTGAAGAAGTGGATAAATATATGGAAGAATATAGAACGATAGATGTACCAAATAGAGATTTTTATAGTAGACGATATAATAGAAAGAGGAGATTACTTTATTCCAGATTTCTTAAAAAGATGCTCTTAAATATAAAGATGGAGAAGACCCTATTCTTATAATAAAGAACGACCCTAGATTTAATAACTTCTACGACAGATATTTAGTTACTCATACAGAAGAAGCTTTTATTCAACTTTGTATGGAGTTTACTAAGCCAGAACGTTATAATCGTACTAGAGAACGTATAATAAATCTATATAGAAGTAGAAAAGAAGCTATGAAGTTCTTAGCTGCTCCTGAAATAGATGGAATGTCTTATCAAGAAATATATACTGTAGAACGTATTATAGAAAGAAAAGAGCTAGAAGAGGGAGATGATTACTACATCGACCATAATTATAAAATCCAAAACATCAAATATATCGTAGATAATGAATGTACAGCTAAAGAAAAAAAGTTACTGTCGATAATGATTGCATAACTATATCTGGTCCTGGAGACTATAAAGAAACGTATAATTACAATGATAAGAATATGATACAAGATTACAATAATCCGTATTATATTATGTTTGGAAAAAGAAGACGGACGTAGACTTATAGAACATATCAATTCTAGTACTAGAAGTCCTCTGTATAAAGTAGGATTTACTACAGATGAAGTCAACCACTATAAAATGGAATGACCCAGAGAAACTTAAAAGTACCAGACAGTACGGAAGCTATCAGTAGAATAGCAAATGCATATATGAGTAGAGTTATATCCAAATATGGAGTTAAAGATGCCGATATTAAATTCTTAAGAGAAACTCCACTGGGACTTGGAGAACATAGATATCTTAAGTATTTAAAATTGAGTGATTTATTATCCGATAAGCCATATATAGAAGATAATAGCGATTATTGGGTATGTTTAAAACTTATAGAGTTAGACCAGCTTAGAACGTTTATAGACGCGAAGATTAAGAAATATAATGAAGCATCTACGTATAGACAGCAAGTTAATAGTATGCTTGGAGAAATGTATCCTAAAGCTCCAGACATACCTAATTACTTTAAACAGCACGAAGTGTTATGGGATACAGCAGAAATAAATCCTCCTCCAGCAACATCATATCCGCCAAGAGAAAAGTATAATAATAATACACTTGCAGATGATGATGCAGAAGATGCTGCAGTGCAGGCTCAGATAGAAGAACAGTTACGACTTCTTGAAGAAGCGGCCACTAAGGAAGCATCGAAAATGAAGCTTTTAGATATACCAAAGATAACAAATGCTAGATTATAAGGAGGTAAATTATGTATGGAACTATAATGAATTATGGGGCATATATAAGTAGAAAAGGTCTTCCTTTTATAAACTCTGCTGATAAGAATAGTCCTACGGGATTATTTTCAAAAGATATATTTGGAGTAACGGACGAAGATAGAGAAACAAAAGCAGCTTTAATAAACTTACACTGCTATGTAATGCGTCCGTTATTCGTAGCAATATTCAGAACCGTTCAACGTTCAATAGCAAACTGTGCTACTTCCAATAGTAATGGAGGAGACTTCTATATAAGAAAAGGAATGTTTGGACCGTGTGATGATAAATATATGCCAGAGCCAGGGGATATAGTAGGAGGAGGACCAAGATTTCTGTATGAGAATTGGGACAAAATAGATACACGTTCTTGGGAACAAGAGTTCGGTAAATATGCAAATAAAGAAATGAAATCTTCTATAAGTAAGTTTACAAAAGAACAAATGTTCAAACACCATCAATATGTATTACCAATAGCATATAGATCGGAAGAGGAAGATAGTAAGATATTAGTAAACGATATTAATATCTTATTATCAGATATAATACGTTATAGTAATGTATTAGCATCAATAGGAAATAAACAGTCTATGGGGATAGATGTAAAAACAAGAGATATAGAATGTCTAGTTCAAAGAGCTTGTAACGAATATTACAACTTTATGAAAGGTAGACATGTAGGACCAAAAGGAACAGGACGTAAGCAAATACTGAGCCGTTCTGTAGATAATAGCTCTCTTATAGTAATGCTTCCACATGTGTGGACTAATAAGAAGCTTGGAAAAGGATTACAAAAAGTATACAGATATAGGAATTCCTATTCATCTGTTGTGTAAAAATGTTTAAAGATACAGTAATTAAGTTTAGTAAAAACTTTATAGATTATCTATATGATAGAAATGCATTCCCGCCTGATACGCAACAAGATTTACTTGCATATTATGATGTGGAATTCTTATCAGATGCTATAGATAAATTAGAAGACCCATTCTTCCGTGTATCAGATTTTCCTGCTATATGTAAGAATGGAACAGAGTTTCGCTTCTATAGAATTAGAGTTTATAGTAGATAATAAAGGAACTCCTAGTCCACTTAAGAAAAACTCTTTCTTGGCTAGAATTCTTCTATATAACTTGTACTGTATTTGCAGATTTAAAACACAATCGTGGTATTGCTACTACACGTTACCCTGTAGATAGCCAATTATCACAGCAATATATATTCCCAGTTGCACTGACACTTACTCCATATTTACTTAAATCAGTAAAAGTATTAGACTTTACATACGATGGAGTATTTCCGTTAGTAGATGATTGGGTAAAGAATCATTACAATGAAAAAATATTTGAGCAAGGAAGTCGTGTGTATGCAGGACTAGCTGTAGGTTTTAATGGTGCTTCGTTAAATAACGTGGCAGTTGCATCCTAATAACAATTAAATGTTAGATGGATATAACTGAAGTCGCCCTTCATTAGAGTGATCTAATGTCGAAAGTACGTTAATTGCAGGAACTCTCTAGTAGACAATCTGCAGCGAAAGAATCGGTTTATTCCTCTAATAATAAATTATTATGGAGGTAAATATATGTTTGAAAATTTAAATTGGACGCCTTTATGGGTAAAAATTGGCCTTAAGTGGAGAAATGAGTATTATAGATGTGGGGATTTAATTAAAATAGATTTAATCCATAACACTGATAAGAGTAAGCATTACACTGCTATATAGATTATGCTGATTTTGATACAGTTAAGGAATATAGCTTATCGGCTAAACGTGACAAGAGGAAACCTGAATATATGGTATATGTTAGTATATCTCCTAGATTTGAGGGTACTGGATTATTGCACAGATTATTAATGAAACCGCCTAGAAATATGGTCGTAGATCATATCAATAGGAATCCATTAGATAATCGTAGACTCAATTTAAGAGTATGTACTGTAGATGAAAAATAATAGGAATCTATCTTTAAGAAAGAATAATACATCTGGAAATATGGGAGTATACTTTAAACCAGATAAAAAGAATAAGCCATGGGTAGCACAGAAGTATTACAGAGGAGCTTGGCTTCCAATAAAGTTATTTAAAACAAAAGAAGAAGCTATTGCTCATAGAAAGTATTTAGATGAAACATATAAATAAACCGAGGAGACGTTCGACGGTCAAAGGCTGAAATGCTTTGTAGAATCCAAGCGGAAAGAAATGCGTACCATCTCACTGAGATGTTGAAATGACCTGAACATGTATTACGGACCACGTTAAATATCTCCACACGTAATACGCTTTGTAGACACGTATCTACATCGTGGGTAGCGATACCCAGACTGAAAGCTGAAACGCTTTGGCTATAGATTAGCGACCTATAGTTTAACAACACCTATCGAAAGATATTTGGACCATGATTAATAATATAGTCCTCTACTAGGGAAACTTAGTGGATGTAATCTAGTGAATTGCTGGGAAGTCCTAAAGCTTTATCGCCTATATGGAGACGAAAGTCAGAAACAAGGATAAAGATGTCATATGATGCAATAAAAGCCCTAGGTTGGGTTCTAAGTGACGACGAATGGATTATCAGCAGGCAAGCCTCTAATGAGGAAGCTTCAACGACTAATTAGTACATTCAAGCGAATGGAAGTGCTAGACACCTAAATAATAAGATAATTATTACATGGTGAAGATATAGTCTGTACTATATAGAAATATATAGCAGTATGGTTATACATACGGGATTGAGAGTAGCGAATCAATCTGAACATTATAGGGAGACAAAATTTCAAATAAACCGCTAAACAGTAAAGAGGCTGTAGAAGACGTACATAAAGCTCAAAACTCTTTACTTAATGCATACGACTACGATGGAAACTTCAGAAGAGCTACAGGAAAAGATGGAACACAAACGTATTATAGTCTTAGTAGAGATGCTAAGCACAATGAAAAACCAAAGAAAATACGTAGTGACCATCCATTTGTGAAAGCTATTATGGACTGTAAAGAAGGAGATTTAGATATAGATTTAATATATCAACATCTATCTTCATACGACCCTGATGAAGAACCTGAAATGGCAGTATATGATACTGTCACTATAAAGAGATTTAATAAAGAAATAAAGACTACTATTGGTAGACTTATAATAAATAAAATAGTATTCTGGCCATTCTGGAATAATAAATCATTCCCATATCACGAAGCTGTATTTACAAAGAAGTATATGGATGAAATATTTATGGAGCTTGCTCAATTAGTAATGACTAAAGGAAGCTACTATGAGAGATGTAAATCATACTATAGATATGTTTACAGAATTCGGATTAAGACTTTCTACAGTATTCAATAGCAGTATAACTGTTCATATGATGACGCCTGGGGATGAATACAAGAAGATGAGAGATAGTATAATGAAACCAGCTTTCCAAGAATATAGAAAAACTCATGATATGGGTATAATAGAAAAGGCTGAAAAGCAAGTATTGGATAATGCTAAGAAAATGTTCTCTGAGGACGATATGATGGAGTTATATGAATCTGGAGCTGCTGCTGAGATGAATAATGACTGGAAGACTATGAATGTAAGCATGGGAAGTTTGCCTAACTTGGATGGTACTGCTGAAGTTATCGTTGAAGATGCTTTAGCAGATGGAATATCATTAGACTATACTGCAGAACTTACTAATACTGCTCAAAAAGGAGCTATAGATAGAGGAGGTAAGACTGCCTTAGCTGGAGTATTATATAAGCAATTAGTAAATGGATTCTCAAATGTGTTTGGAATTCGTGGAGATTGTGGTAGTACAAAAGGTATAGTTATGGAAACAGATAATAAATGGGATATAATGAATAGATATGCTATCGTAGGTAATAAATCTGTAAAGATTACTATGAAGAATGTTGATAAGTTCTTAAATAAGAAATTCATTATGAGAAGTCCTATGCACTGTAAAATGAAAGATACGAATGTATGCAGCTGTTGTGCTGGAGATAAGCCATTTGACATATTAGGAAAAGACCAAATCCCAATAGGATTATATGTAGGAGAAATTGCTACTGGTATACTTAATATGTTTATGAAATCTACACATGATTTACATATCACACAATTCGTAATAAAGGATTTAAATAACTATGTATATCCTAAAGGAAAGAAGAAGTTATTTGAAATAAAAAGAAGACCCAATAGACCATAATGTAAAGATATACTGTTTGGAAGATATTACTTGGAGAATTCCATTATCTTCTATAGATGCTGAATACAACTATTACAATGTATTGGCATATGGAAGTATACTTACAGCTGGAAATGAAGAATATACTCTTACTTTTGGGAACAGAAGTAAAATCTACTCCTAAAGAAATCATAAGACCTAATATAGAAGAAGATAGAGAATTAGAAGCTCACTTAATATTTAAAGTATAATAAAGGAGACGTGTTCTTAATTCAAACTAACTCATATCAAAGAGAAATGACTACTGCTAAGATATTCCAATTATATATGGGAGGAAACGTAAGTAATTTAATCCCTATGGATTTACACTTAATAACTATCTTTAATGCGATGAAAGCAAATAAGAAAGTTAAAAGCAGCACATATTTCTTATGAGTTATTACTTGCTACTATTATTAGAGACCCTAATGATTTGAGTAAAACAGCAAGAGAAACAGGTAGCGATAAATATAAATTTATATCTGTTTATGAAGTAGGAGCTACAGGAGGAATGTTTAATGGACTATTCTCCAATGATGCGAATAAAGCTCTTATAATAAACTTAGCTAAATCTGAGAAAGAACAAGCTAAGAAGATAAGTCCATTAGAAAAAGCTTTAAGAATGTAAAGGAGGAAGAATAAATGGCGATAGTAGAAATAACAGCAAATGGACAACCAGTAGCTATTAATACTGTGTTGATAGAACATATAGAGGGAACAGCTACTAAAACATTCACTGTTAAGAAAGGTGAAATGTATAGTGATGGATGTACAGGACATCCAAAGATAGCTGGAGCTGACACTTCGTATACTATTATAGATTGGACTAAAGACGTGAAGTTAGTAATGCTCAATGGAACGACCTATACGGTAAAACCAGACCAGCTACAAATATTGATATCTCAAGGAGAACTTGGATTAAGAAAGTCAAACCCAATAGCATATTAAGGAGGAAATTATGTCTAAGGTTTTAGATAGTAGATTACAACAAATTACAAGATTAATGGAAGGTACTATCTGTAAACAGGTTAAGTTAGCTGAGGCCTATGAATTTGAGATGGACCAAAAAGCACAATTTAATAGATATAGAGCTGCTATTGAAGAATATGACACTCTATCTGATTATAACTGGCTTATAGATGATGAATTATTTGAAGCTATAAACCGTAGTGTGGACCCATCTGATGCTATAGACAAAGAAACTTGGGATAAATTTTATGCTAAGAATGGTGCTGTATTAAAATCTAAGCTTAAAGATTTAGATATATATGATTCTGTAATGGACTTCCAAGAAGTAATGTTATAATAGAGAAATATGTAGAATATAATCCTTATTATAGAATGCTTCTTGGGAAGCCTCCTATAAACACTGATGAATCAGAATATATATGGATAGAAAGAACCGTGGTAACTCACGGAATAGCTTCTACTGAAAAAAAGTTCCTATTCATAATTTGCCTAAATCTGAGATATTTAAATTAAAGCGTAGTGGGAAACTAGATACGCTTATAGCTGAAAAATCCAGATAAAGAATACTTGCAATATCTAGATAAAGATATAAATTTAATAGAAGCAAGACAGGCACAAGAATTTGAAATATTATACACTCCTAATAAAAAGAGAGTTTAATGTATATAGAGAAATGTTTAATAATGAACGTAAAGTGTATTTAAAGACATATGGTTCTTCTTATATGAGAGATAGTAGCGATTATGACTCTGCTTTTAGAACTTACTGTTATAAAGCTTCGTGCTGTTTGTATGTTCTTTCATATTTACTTACAGTAATGTATTGAATAAAACAAGCTTTTTTACGAAAGAAGAGTCTGAAGATAAGTTTAAAAGAGCTTGGACTTAACTTCCCATCTAGAATGCCAGATAGTTATAGAGATAGCTTGACATTCGTATTAAAACTATATATCTACGTATAAAGGAACAAACTACGCTTTTAGTATTCATAGCTAAGAAGATATTCAGTGGACTTAGATTATACAAGTATTGGATAAGAAAAAGACCAAGAAACTTAGATGTTACAAATATAAATTATCCTGTGGGAGCAGATGGGGCTTTGATTCCTCCTGGAATTGAATATACTGATGCAAGAGTATACGATAAAGAAAAGCTTAAGAAAGCAAAATCCAGGACATGTTTCCGTAGCAGGTAATAAGCTAGATGTATTTAAAACTACTCCTGAAAGTCTGTATCAAGTAGACTTTGTATTAAAAGCCTATTAATAGTACTAATATTATGGACTTTGATAACCAAGAGGGAGGCGTAGGAAATACTACATCGGAAGCAAATAGATTAGATGACGAATGGGCTGATATTAACCATGCGAAGTCTATTAAAATATATACTACCTGAATATGAAGATTATAGTAAAGGTAGAACTAAAGAAGTAATATTATCATATGATGAAGTAGTGCAAATGGACCCTAGATGGGAAAAATAGTGCTGAAATGAAGCATTCTGTATTTAGCGAAGATTTTTGCTTATGTTGAAAGTAAATATTTAGGGATAGATAATATCCTTAAGATAAGCGATTTTTACAATAGGTATAGGAGTAGTTCATAGATATATACTTAAGTATAAAGATATGCTTAAAACTAAGCTAGTAAATTATCGTAGTAGTGGTGCTGCACATTCGTTTTTACGCAATGTGGATATACTTTTATGACTATGGTAAACTATAACACTACTCATAATATAAATGCTCTAATAGCTGATGCTGTAGGCTGGGTAGATAAAGTATTAGACTTTAATACAATATTAACACATCCTACAATAAGATTCTATTGGCTTAATGAATTTGCACAAACAGGAATAGATATCACACTAGAAGAATTTCCAGACCCTGTAAATAATAACGATGATTTTTATTAAAATGCTACAAAAAGATAGAAAGAAGTATAGGATTAGCAAAGTTCTTAGATGCTGTATTATTACAAGCAAGAAATCATAAAGAAATAGATATGATTTTAGAAGTGTATAATTATGTAAGAATAGCTAAGAAACAACCAGATAAGTTTGATTCTACTGGTAGTGATAATAAATCATGGTATGATTATTTAACAGAAACAGACCCAGCTCTTGCATATCATTTCGATAAAATAATGATACATGATAGTGTAGAAGAGCTTTAACATGGAATTTGACAACTTAACTACTGCTATTGAGAATGTAATCAAAGCAGAAGAGAATGCTGTCAATGGTTCGTTCCCCAGATATCACAGAAGTTATATTCAGTGCTTCTATGTTATACGGAGGAATAGGGCAATATCTACAATATATATTAAGATTATTTAAAGCTTGGAGAGTAGAATTCTAGGAGATGGAGGAGTTATAATACTTATGGGAGATGGAGATGACTATCTTCTTATGATAGACCAGATAAAACCTATATCTGATATAAGTTTCAGAACTCCTAGATGGAATTATACTCAGTATCATTGGGTAGAGCCTGATGTTAAAAGTTAATAATACTTTTATGTGATAATTTAACTGTAGATGATGAGCTGTATTTAATTACTAGATATGGAGATATTAAAAATAAGTTAAAGGAGATATTATGTTTAATAAATTAAAAAGAATATTTAAAAAGATATTTTTTTAACATAGAAGATGATTTCAAATTATGGGACGGACGTTTATATAAATTGGAACAAATGCCAAATGGAGAGTTTAAAGAAGTAGAATTAGGAAAGAATAAAGTTTTACTTAGTGGACTTCAAGCAACTTGTAAACATCTATTTAATAAAGAATTTAAAATAGAAATGAACCCATTTGAACGTAATTTGTATAATGAAGCTGAAGTAGTAAACGACTTATCAGAAGTCACTACTACACCAGGAAGTATTCCTTTTATAAAAAGGATATAACGTTCTATATGATGGAAGTGTTGGAACAGATGTAGTTCCATATGATAAACATAAGAAAGGATATACATTTGACCAAATGGTTCCTTTCAGATGTATCAATATAGAACTTGCTAAAAAAATATGATGGGTGCTCTTATGAGTAAATATGCTCATTATAGAATAAAAACATATCATCTATCTAATGGTCAAGATGTTCAATATGTAGAATTCTTTACTAAAAAGATAGATATAAACTACACTGTAACTACAGCAGATGGATTAGAAGTTTCTGTAAATGAGCCAGATGAAAACTTAGTAACAGATAAAGATATCAGATGTCTTGCATCTTTTACTATCAATATAGAAGAAGAAGAACTTTCTGAATGGTTTAATCTTAATAATAAAGGTAAATCGAAGCTTCTGGGTATAATGCTGTAGCTACTATGTGGGGTACAGACGCAACTATGAGTAAGTTTGGTACCACTTTTAATACTATAAGCAACTGCTATGTATTCAGTAGAGTAAACCACGCATTCGTACCACACGGTGTAGATGGAACTATTACTTGTATATACAAAATGAGATTAATATAGGGAGGAATTAGATGGCAACACCAAGTACAGATTGGTCAACTATAATAGCTGACATAATAAAAGATAACGGCAAAGCTTGGGAAGCTGAATTCCTAAAGATAAATAAAACTGCCGACGAAAGAATGAGAGCTTTAGATGCATTAAAAGAGGAGGCGGATATAGAGTGGAAAAGACTTTTATCCACTCCTATACAAAATGCTTATAAAATAGATGTAGATTCTAAAGCATTATACAATGATTATAAACATTGGCAAAGTTCATTAGACCCTTTACCAGAACATGGAATACTTACAGATGGAGATAGATATTATATAGATGAACATGGTAAAATACATTGGAATACACGTTATTTAAATACAGATGAATATAGACATAATAGAAATCAATATGTTTCTGATGAATATTTACCAGGTAAGGATTTCTTTACTACCAGATGGAGTAGCACTCCTACAGAAGTATTAATAAAACAGCTTAAATCTGGATTACTTGCGGGATTATTTAAAAAAGGTAAAGAAAACAGTGTAAATCAAACTGTATCTGAATGGAGCGGATGGCTTAATGGACTAGCTAAAGCTGAAAGACAGGCTTGGAAAGCTGGACTTAAAACGAATGCTGAAGATAGTAAGCGTAGAGCTCTTGCAGCAATAACTAGTATAATAAATCCAGCTTCAGCACAAAATGCATATAAAGATGCAGTACAAGGAATAAGACAAGATATAGCTGATGGACTTGGGAGAATGAGAGAACAGTTTATGACTGACATATATGGATTTGGAAACGATATGATAGACAGATTTCAAGAATTAGGTTCTAAATTCATAAACGGATATAGAGCAAAAGCATATGACTACAGCGTACAATTAGGAAGAGCAGCCGTCGGATATATGGCACAACGTTTTGGAGGCGTTGCTTCTAAGTTTGCAGGAGTAGTTCCAGATGCAGTTGCCAGAGTATTAGGTCCTAGTGGAAAGATACTTGGGGATACTCTTAATAAAGTTGCTGGTAGACTAGGTCTTAATAAATGGCTTGGAGATGTTAAAGGAGGAAGTGAAGTTCCTGATATAGCACTTGGAGGAGTTTATAACTTAGCTACAAAGCACGCTTCTATGGTAACTAATATAGTAAATAACGAAGACGTTGTGGGAAAGAGACTTACTCCAGAAATTCAACAAGAATGGGAAACACAACAGCTATTAGAAACTGGAGAAAAGTTTAGATATAGATTGGCTGTAATGCTAGAAGACTATGGTTATGTAAATACTATATTACGTAGTATAAACTATACTAGAAGTTATCATTTTATTAATAGACCTGTATTAGAAAGTGAGACTAATGCGTACTATAGAAGTTATGTATTCTTTACTAGACCTAATCTTAATCTAATAATAGATGATGTGTTAAATCCTGCATTAGACCAATATCCAGAGCTTAAAGCTATCGTCCTTACAGACCCAGGATTATATTCTGAATTATGTAGAGATGGAGCTTATAAAAGTAATCTATTTAAATTATTAAATAACTATGTGAAAGACGTAACACCTCCTAGACTTCCAGAATCCTCTAGAGAGGGAGTTATGAACATGCATGGTAAATCTATGCCTACTCCTGGTGTTCCAGAAATATATGGTGAAAAATGAAATCACTGTAACATTTATGGATAATAACAGAGGAGATATATATAAACTTATGTATATGCTTTTCTATGTATAAGGAATTCACTGCTAAGCAAGGATTCCCAATGAGAGATGAATATATAAAGTTTAAAGGACTAGATTACCTTATGAGTATTTATACAGTGGTAGTGGATTTAAACTGGAATGTAATTAACTTTGCAGTAGGTTATAGTTTAATTCCTCCAGAACCTCCTACTCACTTGAGTGGATTTAAACTAGAGGGACAAACTAAAAATGAACTTATGGAAGACTTTAGTATGACTTTTAAGTGTACTACATTTATTCCATTTGCTCCAGACCAATACGATACTTTCAATTTATTATCTGGATTTAACTTCAGCAATATGGTAGATATGAAAGGAGCAGATGGTATTTCATTATTAGCTACTGGTAAAGATAATAAGACCATATTCTCAGAAGGTCCATCTCAAAGAAAACCATTACTTAGAGCTTCATTCAAACCTAGACAAGGAGACGACCCAGGTGATGAACCAGTGTTACCATTCAAAGGACTATTTGAAATGATGGCTATATCTCCAGGTTTTTATAGAATGAGTCAAAAGGTAGATAAAGATAACTTAATAGATACAAGATTGAATATAAAGCTAGGCTTTAGTTCTTAGGAGGAATATATGAGTGAAGAATTAAATCAAATAGGCTCAGCAGATAATAATGACCTATTGTATAAGCGTATAGCTTTAGCTGGTAGAGCGTATGCCAATGTAAATACATTTCATACTTTTGATAATGTGTTTGGACACGTTGTATTCCATTTAGAACAATGGGTAAAACGTCATACAGATATAGTCTCTTTAGAAACTGAGATTATAAATAAGCTACCAGAGGCTCAACGTACTAAAGATAGCTATAAGAAACTTCTTTCAAGGTCTATATTTCCACGTATAGTAGCTGGATATAATATAGACCCATCTCATGAAAAGTTTGTAGATTATGCCACTATGGATAGATTAGACCGTATTGGAGGGAATCCTACTATAGCTTTAATTGAAGTAAGAAGACAAGGAATAAAAAGAAAACCTGCTGACGCTTGGTATTATATGAAAGATGTGGATTTACTTATATTTGGAAGTCCTAAATTTCAAACTGCTACGATATTCTTCTCTGTACTTGTAAATGAAGAGGCTAAAGCATACGAAGTATCAGAAATGATGAAGTATGCTTTTCCCTTTGGAAGTACCTAAGCCTATTTATTATCAAAAACAAGAAAGAGCAGATATGCTTGAACCTATTTATATTCCTTATACGATAGAAACTATGTTACCTGATAGTCTTATATTAGATTTAAAAACATTATTTAATATAACTGATAATGGTACTGATGGTGATTTAGCTCTATTAGAAATACTTAGAGCTCATAGCAAAAGAGCAAGTAGATTATATCGTAGATGGAGGAAATAGAGTAAGAGCATTTGTAGTTAAATATCAAGCACCTATAACGATAGTTGCTAAAAGTATAGAAGAAATAAATATAGAAGAAAAATAACGTAAAAAAACTTGTGGAACTAAACTTGAGCTTCTTGTAAACTATCCTAAGTTTATGATGTATGGATTAAGTGCTACATTAGAAAGACTTAACTTAGATAATCCAGCTATACGTGTTAAAGATGATGTAATAGAGGGATTTAAGACATATCAAGAAATTTATCAAGCATATTTCACAGAGTTTACTGACAACAAACTGTCATTATATAATATGGTAGAAGTTGAATATGCTGAGGAAGATGTTCGCGTCGACCCAGATGGGAAAAAAAGTATACTGTATTAGATATAATAGATACTGTTTCTGAAGACATAAAAGATGTCTAGATATTTAGAATTTCTTTATGATTGCTATGATGAAGAAGCTAGAAAAGATTTAATCTATATAGAATGTAAGCGTAGAAATCTAGAGTTTATGGAATATAATCATGAAAGAATGGACCCTGATTTTAAGTTTACAGATGAGACTATTATAGATTTAAGAGGAGATGCTGATAAAGTAGTGTTTATAGCTTTATATTTAAAATAAAGAACACTATGTCAGATGGCAAGAAGAAACAGGATATATTAATAGAAGTAATTATAGTAATGTATAGGAGGTAACACAATGGCATCATCACCATTATTTATAAAAATTCAAAGATACGTATAGTTTACTTTCATATGCTACAGAAGTAATTGGAATACATGAAGGATTTAGGTCTAAGCGTTATAAAGATACTAAAGGTATATGGACTATAGGATATGGATTTAACTTAGAGAGTGGCACATTTTCTAGAGAGAATGTAGTTAAATGGTCTAAGTTTGGTATATCTATAGAAGAAGCTAATGCTGTTCTTAGAGAGCATATTAAAGTGGTATTAGAGAAATTATTAAGAATGCCTTGGTATGCACAATTATCTAAAGCTAGACAGTTAGCTATATTAGATATGAGTTTTTAATATGGGTATTGGATGGATAAACAGATGGAGTAATACTATCGGGTTTATTAAAGCTGGAAATTATAATTCTGCTGGAAAAGCAATAAGAGCATCTGCATATGCTAAACAAGTAGGAGCTAGAGCTTTAAGAAACGCTATTGCTTTTAGAGCAAGATAGATATCCAATAGCTACTGCTACAGCAAGAGAATTAGTTTTAATATCAAATGATCCACATTATAATAAATAAGGAGATATAAATGGACGAAAAAGATTAGAGATAGAAGACGTTATCGTTCTGGATTTACTCTAGAAGATAAAAAGAATTGATGAGTATTGCACTTGCAGACTTAAATAGAAATGGTATTAAACCAGAAGACTTATCTCTATTATCTCCAGTGTCTATTACTATACAAGCAATGTCAAACTTTCTAGATAGTATTTCTGTACTTACTGGAAATATAGCAAGAGAAAACAGTTTGATCCATGCACAACGTTATAGTAGTTTAATGAACCAATTAGCTCAGCATGCGAATGAAGTAGCTATTGCAAAACCCTCTAGAATAGATATGTTCGTAAGAGTACCACTTAACGACGTTATGATATATGGTATTAAGACTCAAGCTAACACTTGGGAAATGAGATACACTGACACAAATACAGCCAGAATAGACGGACTTAAGTTTATGCCAGTGGAAAAAGAACATATAATAAAAGTAACTAAGAATATGGATGGTAGTTTAACACCAAGAGTATACTTAGACAGAGGTACTAAAAAAAGAAGATGTCTTAGTCCAAATGGTAGAATACCAAGGAGTAAAAATACTTGGATTTAAGGCATCTTTTAAACAAGTAGAAATAGAAGAAAAAGAATATATCTTTTCGGATGACCAATTACAAATGTTTTTTAGTAGAAACAAAACAACCGATATCAGATATATTCTTATATTATAGAGCTAATACTGGAGAAGAATGGAGACCTATAGGAAAGAGACTTTACTTTACTAGAGGAGCAGATGACTATCTAGAATATAGAATAGAAGCACAAAATAAAATACGTATCGACTTTAAGTATGTCCAAGGAGGTTTTAAACCAGCAGTCGGAGGAATGCTTAAAGTAGAAATACATCAAACAGCAGGTAGAGATGTTCGTACAATAGAACAAGCTATACCTGAAACTATAGAAATGAATACTACTCACATTGATTATGAACCAGTAGGAGTAGATTATTATATCAGTGATGGAGCTAAATTAGCAGTTACTGATAGAGAATACTTGCGTAATTTCATTATAAAACTAAAAGGAGCTAGACGTAGAATAGATACTGATAGTGATATGAAGACATTCTTACTTAACTATCCTGGTGAAAGTAAGTTTGAACCTAAACTAGTTTTTAAATGATGTTAAACATAGAATATTTAATATATATGCTACACTGTCTTTTTAGAAGTGATACAGGGAGTTTAAAACGTACATTTACTGTACCTACTAATACTTGTAATCTTACTATTAAAAGACAGGATTTAGATACTAGAACTATTGATGGAATGACTTATTACTGTATGAGTGATAAGCATGCTGTTAAGAGTACTCAAACTAGAGCTATGGATTTTAGTACTATAGTTCCTGGAATGAATACAATGACAGATGATATTCCTGGTGCTGTCGGAGGTATCAATTTAATGGACCCAAATAATATAGCTATGAACTACTATTATGTAACTCCATTTATATTCAGCTATGACCCTAAAAACAATTTCTTAAGGTCGTATGCTATGGGACAATATGATACTCCGTACTTAAGTTTCTCTACATTTGAAACATATACTAATAGCAGTGCTGTAAGATTTATTAATACATCTCTTAGAGTAAACGACTATTTAGACTTTACAGATACAACTAGAACAGCTTCTAGAAATGTATATGAAATAAGAGCTCAAATGAGATGTGAATCTGGGGATGATTATGCTCCAATATTAGGGCAAACATTCCAAGCAACTATTAAAGTAAAGTCTTATGATAAGAAAAAGATATTATAATATATGCAACATCTGTAGAAAAGCAAGAAGATGACAAATGGGATATCGTATTCCAAATAGATACAGACAGAAGAATATGGGGAGATGTTACTGAAATCACTTTTTAGAGATGATTTAGATGACCCTCAACATAAAAGCAACAGAATTAATAAAATGTAAATCAGAAGTAGAATTAGAACTTTCTAGAATAATTCCTAAAGTAGAAGCTATACCAGAAGAAAGAGACCCATATGGAGCTGTTATATCTCCTGCTGTACCTGAAATTCCACGTAAGTTTCAAAAGATAAATGTATATAGAAGTACTGTAGAGTTCTTCAGAGATATTACAGATAGCTTATACTTACAAAACATCTATATCAGTAGATGGTTTATTTAAGTTTGTAGCTATACCTTTAGTTGAAATGGAGTTCTGGAGAAGTCCTAAAAAAATAGAATGAATATAGTAAAGGAAATAGATAATATAGCTAAGTTTATTAAATCTAATGTATATGATGAGCTTGATGAATACGGACTTACATCTTCTACATTACATGACCAATTAGAAACACTATTTAGAGTAAGTATAAAGTTTACTAAGACACACGGATTGAGTAAATTCTTAGATGTAGGAAATACTGTAAGAAGACCTATCATAAACTTACAAGTTAGTCCTACTGCATATATACGTAAACTTGATAGTGATTTCGACGAAAGTGGAATTGCTTCTCAATTAAATCAACACTTAATAACTCATGATTACTTAATGACAGACTTCAACTTAAATGCTATCGTATTTAATACTATGGATAAAGCTGGAGATAGTGTTGACTTCTTACAATTTAAGAACTTGGATAATTATCCACCTGACCACTTGACTATAATGAGAAACAACAACAAAGTAAATAACTGGGACCCACCTGAAGTTTTAAGTATTAAACCAGTATATGTTCCAGTTGCTGATAACTATAAATTTAATATGACGTTTATTGACGCTTAGAGGAGGTAAAATAAGAAATGAAAGCCGCACTATTAATTAGAGGAGTAAACTCTACATATGTGTTTAAAACTGCTTTAGAGAACTTAGAAAGATGGTTTACGGATGAAAGATATGTGGATTATGGATTAGATAGACCTATATGGATAGAACGTTCTAATGATGAAAATTCTGCATTGATAGTTTATAATGGAAATATAAATGAACATAAGAAACTTCCTGAAAAAAAGAAGGTTCTTTTCTTCACATCTGCTTATAATGATAAAAAGATAGGAGTTATATTTCAATCTTGTTTAGATAATAATAACAGTCCTATGCTTAAACCAGGGGATGGAGTTTATTTTTGTAACAGATAAATCAGATGCTGCTACATTAAAGAACTTTGCTGATAAACTTAAAGGATTTTCAGTAGAATCTTTAGTAAACCCAGGAGCTATTGCTTCTATGGAAGGACATAATGAAAATGGAGAACTTAATAAGAGTGTAGTATTTGCTCTTATAGAAAAGATAGCTAGAGACAGTGAAATTATAGCATTAGAAAAATGCAAGAAAACAAGAAGAAGAAATGAAAGAAGTTGTAGAGTATACTGGATTAGAAAACTTTGAACAAACTGATACTTCTGAAATAGATAGTCAAGTAGAGTTTTTTTAACTAGTATCCAAAAATAATGGAGACATAGACCCTGCTTCTTTTGTAGAACCTGTATCAGAAGTTAATCCAGAAGATTTAGACCCAGAAGATAATGCTGATACAGTTCCTAAATTAAATCCTGATGGAAGTTATACTAGTGAGGAAACTATTATTAATAATAAAATGGTAGATAATACTGTTGATGATATTCTTAATGGGAATGTTGAAGCTGTAGAAGACGATATAAAGCTTTCTGAGCCTATATCTGAGGAAGTAAAAGCCTATAGCTGAACCAGTAGTAGAACCTAAAGCTACAACGCCAAATAACAGCATTGTAGAGGCTATAACAGGGCTTATAACAAAGTTAGGAATTACTGAAGCTGAATTTATCAGTAGATTGGAAAAAGTTCTTCTTATAGGAAAAATGGCAGGAGGAGTATCATCTGCTAATGTAGAAGAACCTGATAATAAATTACAGGAAACAGTAGAGCAAGCTGAAGTACAAAATGTAATAGAAGATAAAGTTCCAGCAGAAGAACCAGCTGTTCCTACAGAACTAGAAAATGCAAATAGTGAAGAAATATTTGGAGAAGACTTTGGAGGAGATGAAAATGAAAGCAATACCGAACCTAGAGAAGAACATTCAGATAATGAAGGAGAGGGCAGCTCTAATGTGGAAGATAATGAACCAGTTCAAGAAGAACCAAAAGAAATAAAATGAAGATGCACCTGCTGAAGAATTGATTAAAGAACTTGCTAATGAAAGTAAGAATGATGATGAATTCTTTGAAATGCTTGTAGCTAGAAGAGTTAAATTTGGTATGCCTACATTACTTAAAGCTGCTTCAATCGACATGAGAAACTTTGTTTTAACTGGAGTAGAAAATCACGTAGAACCAGCTACAAAGTCAAAGAGAATTAATTTGATATAAACTATATATATTTAAGCATATATAGCAATATATAAATAAAATATTTTAGGAGGATTTAATTATGGTAACACAATGGATTGCAAGTTGGAAAGAAAGAGGAATGAACGGAGCACCTGACAAAAGATTAGTTTTAGTTATGGAAGATTATGACTATGCTTTTTAAAATGGAAGAACTTGTGGATAATAAATATGTAGAAAGAGGTAAGATAGTAATACCACATCAATCTACAGATATGAATAGATTACTACAAGGATTTTTTTCCATAAGTTACAAACTTTGAAATCTAAAAACATTTACAGCAGGAGATAAAGCTCCGGCTCCAATATTATTTGACGTGACATTACCTATATTTAAAAAAATGGTAGCGTGGACGTATTGAGATTCACTTCTGTGAATTTGGTTGAAGGAGATAAGTTTAAGAGAGAAAGTATTTTTATATATTTATAAATTTCCATCATATGAAGTATATAAAGATATAAATGCTAAAATACCTGAAAGAGGACAACTTAAAGTTATCCCATCTGAATACTTAGTGTCATCTATAAAGTTTAGTAACATGCCTATCACTAATGGAAGTTTCGTTTATAACGATTGTGCTATTATTGATAGTATAGCTCACGCTTTAGATGCTTCTGAAGCAGCTAGAATATGGCATGCTACTATCAAACAACTTGACGTTATGGCTGCACAACAAAACAATGGACAAAGTAACAGTAATACTACTACTGAAACTTACACAAGAAATGATTCTGCTCATGGATTATCGGAAGAATCTAGTTCTTCATATACAGAATCATATGAACGTCCATACTAAAAATAATGGGAGTGTAACAACTCCCATCTTATTTTTTTAAGGAGGAATTATGTGGTTTGATTTAGATTACAAATCAGCAAAGATTGATAAGAAATGGAATATAGGAAACTTTATTACATCTTCTTATAAGACTGCAAGAGGTATTACCGTAAATGGTGCAGATGCTTCTGAAGTAGATTTAAATAAGAATTTGAATGCTATAGTAAAAAGACTATGGTAGAAATGAAAAAGAATATGACACTCTTTATAGAGAACTTATGCTTAAAAGAAATGAAACAAAAAAAGAAATAAGTGAAATGAAAGCTAGTAATGCTAAGTTTGCAGATATAATTTCTGCTCAAAATAATGACATTACTATTATGGGAACACAACTTAGAGTACTAGAAGATAAGCAAAAAGCTACTAGTGAAAAAAATATAAAACTATGCAAGCTGAAAGAAAGTTATGGAAAGAACTTACTGCTAAACAAGTAGTAGAAGAAAAACCAGCTGTAAATAACTTTATATCTAACAGTCCTTTATCAGTAGGACAAATGGCTACATCCACAGCAGTTCCTACTACTATTCCTATCGCTGCGGTAGCACCTACTGCTATTCCTACTGTAGAACATAAAAAGACCAGAAAACTTCTTAGACCCTATATATGAAACAGCTAATGCTGAGCTTAAGGATAAAGAAGAAAAAGGAGGGTGCCAAAAAGTCCCAGTGTACCAATAGCTCCAGTTCCAGGGTCTGACATAGTAGTATCTAGAGATGTATATGGCAATGCTGTAAGAACAGTAGCTGACCAGCTTGATGAAAAGATGGATATAGTAAAAGTAAGATTAGCTAAAAAAGATAATCTTATAAATGCTAGCAATGCTCTTGGACATAATTATAATACTTCTATAGATAATATAATTATGAATAAGACGCCTCATAAAAGTAAAAGCTATTTGTAAATCCAGATACAGGAAGATTTTTGGGAAAAAAAGCCTTTACTAGAGACGAGAATGGAGAATACACAATAGAAGCTAAAAGAGTTTCATCCAAGAAGTGTAACTCATTTAGGGAGACTTACAATTTGATATTATGGCTAAAACAAGTAACTACTTATTATGATGACGTTCCTATAGAATTTGAATTAGATAGAAATGAAAGTCATATGGGAGAGTTCTATATGCAAGAATGGAATGACCCTAAGACAGAAAAAGTTCTTAATACCAGCTGAAATAACAAATCAAATGGAAAGTGTATTATCGTAAATAAATGTAAACCCCTCCTAGAATGGAGGGGAATGCATTTTATTACGTCATTGATAACTATATATCTTACGATATCAAACAGCAAAGGTGGTGAGTTATCAATGACAGATTCTAATATCAAAGAATTCAAAGATAGATTTGTTGCTGCATTTAATCGTGCAATACATGATAAATCGTTAGCTCAAATCATCAACAGATTTCACGATAGAGTTTTTAAATCAAATGGTATTGATTTCGACGAACTAACAAAGTTTAAGAAACAGTACCCAAATGAATTTAAACTTATAGAACGTAAGTGTAATACTTTCTTCTATTAAGAACTCTTTGATATTAATGTAGGGAGTACCAGTCTCTACATTAATATTGTATGAAATATGTGAATGGGTAACAAAAAAATAAAGAGCTCAGTGTTGAGCTCAATATTTTTTTATTCAGGACATCCTTCTGATTCTTCGTAATCAGAATATGGATTTAAATAGTTATAGAAATCATTAGGACCATCATAGCCGTGGTCCTTTATATATTTCTTTAATTCTTTACTGTCCTTTTTAGAATAATAATAACTATGACCGATGTCAAATACTTGGCCATTGTTCATAATTACTAAAATGTCAGAATCTCCATCTCCATACTTGATAGTTTTGAATCTTTCCGGAATATAAAATAGATCATATAATTCTGATCCATCAGTAGTATCTATTTTTAATAAATAAATATTTACTTCTATTATGAACATTTTTGTAAATTTCTTACAATTTTATAGATATATTTAATAGGTGCATCTAGATGACTATGTATGTGTCTTTCACTAATGATATGTGAATCAGATATTATTCTACCATAATCTCCAATCCATTTGTTGCACTCTAAAAACGGTAATATTATCTATATTATACTTCTTTGCTTCTTTTTAAAAACTTTTCTAAATACCTCTAAATTACAACCCTTTATCTTGTTTAAAGAGTTATAAAATTTTCTAGTTTTTACTAGAAATGATTTCCCCAAAATAGTCTACCTCTATACCACTTAAAAAAATCCTGCTTTTTCTTATCTCTTGCCTGTTCATATTTATTCCTCCTTTGTGCCCATCGTTCCCAAGAATATATATGAAAAAGACTTGGGTGAGCTTATATTTTATTATTTGTATACTTTTATGATATATAGCTAAATTTTTACTTATCTTTATTGATTATTGTTACATATTTTTTTAGACATATATTATAATGTATATAATATAAAACACCAATTTCAGAAGAGAGAACATAGGAAGGAATTGGGAAAAGTTAATAAAAAAAGTTAGCTATATATTATATAGTGTATCTAAACTTGCATACAGTACTCCCCTCACCAGTCCAACATCATCTACCCCTCAGATGATAGCGGACGCTGTATGTAAGTTTAGGTCGATATTCCGAGGGAAAACTTTACTTATCATCTCATTTATATAAATATTAATAGAAAAAGGAGGTGAATATAGATGAGTAAAAAACAAAAACCACTTTCGCAAAAGGAAGTTGAAGACCTATTAGGTCACCCAGTAGAATGGGGAGGAAATACTAGTCAAGACTAGTCCGCCTAATAGGTAGTTAAGTGTTAGACTGCTTCGCTGCAGATATGGATAAGTAGGTGACATTACTACTCTAACACATGGCAAGTCTATGGGGAAAAGCCGTGAGACTTATTGACAATCTGGAAAGACAGAAATTCATTCAGAAAGGTAGGTGAAATTGAATGAAGAAAATGTTAATTCTTTTAAACCACAAGTTGGATGATGAGCAGCTAGAAGCTTTAGCTGCGTTAGGATATGAACCTGAATTCATGACTAATGAAGAAGCAGCGACTTGGAAACAAGTCAACGTGGACACATTAGAAAGTGATATTAAGGGTATCCTTAACAATCACCAATTTGATGCCTGTCTAGTACAGGGGCATTTCGGTGCTGTTGGTGTAGTTCTTAAAACAGTTGGTTTTGATAACTGTTACTACAGCCATAGTGCTAGAGATGCTAAAGAAGAAAAGCAAGCAGATGGATCTGTTGTAAAAGTATCTGTCTTCAAGTTTGCTAGATTCTTGAAGTACTAGGCGTTTAGTGTGGTAGCTATAATACAGGAACCCTTCGCTGGGTAATAAAATAACATAAAGTGTGTGACTTGCACTCCTGTATCGTTTAGGAAATGGAGAAAGGCCGTTGTCCTAAGAATGAATTTATAAAATCCGCTAGCGTGAGGCGGGATATAAATGTCACGCATTATCCATTTATAATAAGGTTGCTAAACATGACTCCTGCTACAGTCTTCTCTTCGCTGTAGCTAAGTTAGAAGGAGGTGAATATGGAGAGAAAAACAACTTATATCCTTCAGGGAAAAGTAGCAGGAGCTACAATTCCTGAAGGAGTTAATAAAAAGTTAAAAGCTTACGCCAAAAAGCTTCATAGAAGAGGCGTCGGCTTTTGACGAACTTTCAGATGCTATCCTACAAGCATTTGAAAGTAATAATATAATAGGATGTTTCTACATTCGTGAGAATGGAGAAATCCTATTACAAGTAGGAAATTAATAAAATAAGACCTGAGGAGGTCTCAAAACATACCTAGTGCTCCTATAGCACGATAAGCGAATTTAGGAATATAAGAGGATGTCTGATGAAGAGATGTTCTTATATATTCCTAGATAAAAACTAGAATGTATAAGAATGTGTATGAAATCAGGTGTCTTCGGATGCCTGATTTCATACACAGGCATTCTTTAAATAATGATGTATGAAATTTTTTTGTTAATAATTTAAAAATATTAGGAGGAATGAATATGGAATTAAGAAATATCATTTTAGAATTAGGATTTGACAAAGAAGGAGATTCATTTTGTAAAGAAGCTAGAAATAATACCGTGGAAGTAGAGTCGGCTTTGGTATAGTTACAAAGCTTTTAGATTATGTCGATAATTATACAAACAAATTTGAAGATATAGACACTGTATTACATATAGCTTACGACGATCAGAAAGACATGATTCGTCACATGAAAGTCAAAAAAACAAAATAATGAATTTACAGTGGTCTATGACCATACTGGAGCAGAAAAAGAATTATTTATGATGAGAGGTGACATCTCTATAAAATATAATAACTTCTTTAAAGCTTCCATGGAACGTGGTAAAAGCTTATATTAAAAAAAGATATTAAGGACATAGAATCACATATAGCATCTTTACAAAGGGATATAACAGATTTGGTTGAAGAAATGGCTAGATTAGCTAAAGCATTATAAAAAAATTCATTAAAATAATTAGGAGGAAAGAAATTATGAAAAAAATATAGATACATTTTACGAAACTTCAGATATGATACATAGTGGGCAAGCTTGGAATAAGAAATTAAATATTATCATAAGTCATTCTGACCTAGACGGAGTGACTTCAGCTATCAATTTAATGACAGCTAGTAGAATTTTTAGAAGAAGACTTTATAGTTTTCTTGGAAAGAACATCTAGGACTGAAGAAACTACCAGAATGTTAAATGAATGGATGGATTGAGCTAAAAAGAATCCAGACCGTCATGAAGACTATTCAGAAATTGAAGTTATGATTTCTGATAGAATGTTTGTGGAGTTAGATAAAGTTACTCCATTAGAAAATATGACATTCAGCTGGTATGACCATCATGCTGGTAATGTTGTAGAAAAAGAAGTCTTAACTCAAACACTTGGGGATAAGTTAAAGGATTACGAAATTCGTACAGACATAAATTGGTGTGGTGCTACTATCACATATTTAAGTATGTATGAAAGAATTCTTAATAAAAAAGGACCAGCAACAGCATTTATATTTCAAGGAATGCTAAAAGAGTGGTCTTATGCAGTAAACCTATGGGATACTTTCCAATGGAAAAATATCCCGGAACTTCCTGAGGATAAAAAGACTTTAGGAAGGAAAATGGGGACTGTTGATAAAATGATGGTTTCAGAAAAAGAGTTATATAGATGTCTGGATGCTATATTAACTCTTAGAAACACATTAAACCATTCTGAAGTTTGGGGATGGGTTGATGAGTGCTACAAAAACTATCAAGAATTGTGTAATGTGGAATATATTAAGGCATCTGAAAATGCTTTAATGTTTAATGAAGAAGTAGTAATATTAGAAGCAGAATGGAAGTATGCTTCTATGATAAAGGAAAAGTGGTGTGAAAAACATCCTGAAACTAAGGTTGTGATTACTCACCACAAATCTGGAGGAACTGTTTACAGTACTACAGATTATGAAACTCCATCATTTGAAATAGCTTCGTTTATAGGAACTAGCTATGGAAATAATGGAGGAGGGCACAAACATGCTGCAGGGTTTGGTTGCCTAGATTTGGCTGTAGCAAACTGGCTTGACGAAGATGAAATGAGAGCTGTAGTTAAAGATAGAATATATAGAGCTCTTAAAGCATTCTTTAATAAAGGAGGAAACTAGTATGAAAAAGACTGTAGATGTTTATAAAGTATTCGTAGGTACACACGATACCTACGAAAAAGAAGAGTATCAATTTATTGGTAATTATGATGAGTGTGTTGATTATGTCAACACATACGGTTACCAAACATGCTCATATATTGAACCTATTGGGTATACAAGAGAGGAGCTTCATGTCGGATTATGCAAAGGAAGACACGACATTCCTCAAGTCGGAGACGATTATGTCTTCGACGAAATAGCTGACCCAATGGATTTTGTAAATTTAGGAACTAGAGCAACTAAATGGTTATTACATATAGATAAAGGAGTTAGAATATATCTATATGTAACTGGCTTCACGCCTGCGTTAGTAGCTGTTATAAATGCAGTTAGCTTAACAAAGGCTAATAATTTGGAGTTGCTGCATTTTGATAGGGATAGTAATTCCTACAAAGCTCAACCATTTCTATATAGATAGGAGGTAAATGTATGATTAGTCTAATACACGCTATAATGGGGCGTGAATCGCATAACAGGGATGCTGTTAGAAATGAATTACATGAAATTATGGATAGGAAGGAAGTTGAAAGAAGAATAGAAGAAGAGTTGCAAACTCATGATTCCGTTGACAAGATGCTTCCTATATTGTTAGGGTCTGACTATGAACCAGACCCAGTGAAAAGAAGTATTAAAATAGCCAATGGAGATTATGATAGGCTATTAGGTTATACCTTATTTAAGAATTATAAGAAGAGTGTAACAGCTCTTTTAAAGAAATTAAATTTAATATAAAAAAAGGAGAGATGATATTTATGATGAAAGTGGTATTTGGTAATTTAGAAAATGAAGATATAAATAAAGTGGTAAAACACATTAGCAATAACATTTTTAAAATTGGTAGTGTTTACAGTAAGATAATTGCTAGAAAAGGAAAAACAGGCTTATGGAGAGTCTTTATTTGAATTTCTAGTTGATGACTCATTTAGAGAGTCTAATCTAGGAGAATTTGGATTTGTAGGAAAGCTTTAACAACCCATCTCTTAAAGAGTGTGTTGAGAAACTTAACGGTCTTGACATACCAGTGAGTCTAATAGTTCCTGGTGTAGACCAGTATTATTATGTTATAAGTTACTACATAGTTGATGGAGACTTATGTCATCATGTAAAAAAAGAGGTTAAAAAAATAAAGACTAGGTTCCCTAACACTAGGGTTATTTATATAAAAATTCATAAAAATATTAGGAGGAAAGAGAATGATAGCAGAAGTAAAATTAGATATGAAGAACGTTGTAAGTGTTGTGGTAATGCAAGACACAACTATTGATGGGAATAACGGGTTAAATAAAGTTATAAACAATGCAATTCAAATGGGATTTGCATCTATTAGAAGAAGATTTGAAGATATGGACGCAGTCACTGTAGGTACACCGTCATCTACAGTAAATTTAAATTGGGTGAAAGAATTTTGCAACAAATTATCAATTAATGATGTTGGCCTTGTTGAAATAGCTTTAGTGAGTGCATCTGGAAAGGTGCGTATGGCTAAAATCAAAGGTAATGAAGGTTACACTTTCTATGAACCTGAAGACGAAGAGTTGATAGGATTAGATGCTGTAACTGAATTGGTAGGAAAGCTTCGTGCACCAAATACTGTAGACATGAAGAAAATTGCGGTGTATCATAGCAGCAAATATTATCAAATGGACGTATTTATTCCTACTACACATTTACAATTTACTAAAAATGTAATTGCTATTACAGATTTGGTAGCTGATTACCTTAACTACGACGTTAGGGAGGAAACTGCATTTGGATTTATAAAAGAACATTTAAAAATCAGTATCACAATTAGGGGACGATGTGTCCCAGTTTCAATTAAGCTTAAATCAGATTGCGAAACTAAGGAGGTGTTAAATTTAATATTTAAAATATAGTATCTAGTTAATTTTTTTGTGGAAGACAAAAGTGTAGCTGGATACCATTTGGTATCTGGCTACTACCGGCGTCTTATTGTGAATTATGTTATAATTTTTTTATTAAAAATTTTTAGGAGGTAAAAGAATGTTTACACAAGATCAAATAAATAATAAAAAAAGGCACTTATTGGTAAGATTTCTAACGGGTATAAAATAGATAAAAACGATTTGATTATAGACACTGTAGTAATTACAATAGATAAAGATTTAGATGGAATAACGGCTATTACGGCAACAGGTACAGATTATACAAAAAAATGGTGAGAGACATAAAAGACAATTTAACAACAGACGCCATTATAAGTGTATTCGATTATGTAGGATATGATTTAGATTATCCGGATGGCAGAAAGGCTCTAGATACATTTTTTTAAAGATGAAAGACTTGGTATTTAGCAACACAACTGATGATGTTTCATTCTGCCCAATTTCTGTTTCTATAGATGTATATCAAATATGTGATTAAGAATTAAGGAGGGATAAATATGAAAAATAAATAATATGCTTTTAGTTTTTAAACATGATTGATGCTGACATTGATAAGTTGTATTATATGGTTAGGGATATAGTTCCTGACCATATTAAATTGGACATGAATATATCTCTAAATGGGATGTTTATGTCTTTGAGAGGACTACAAGAATATAATAGAGGGTATGTTGAAGATTTATTCTCTAAAATAGATTTTAAACAACTAGACACTCAATATAATGTAGCCATTGGAGTGTCTCCAATGAATGAGGATGGACCTACATTCGCAGTCATATATGACTATGAAACTAAAGAGGTATCTATCGAAGAAAAAGAGATAGATACCATTCTTGGTAAAGTCGTTATGACTGCTCAAAAAGAGAGTCAGTTTAATTCTGAAAAATGGAACTTAATCCATAAATTCAGAAACGGCAGAAGAATTGTTGAGATTGAAGTAGACGATAATTATAGATACGTTGGTATGGTTCCTAACGTATTTATAGGAGCTTCTCTAAGATATCTTGATGTTGATTTACCTATGGATGTAGTGACTAACACATTGCAGACTATAGTGGATGGTCAAAATAATGTTATGACATTAGACCGTCATCAGATATATACAGACCATTTAGCTGCTCCATTTAGTCCAATTTCTAAACAAAATGCTAGAATGATGTTTGGAGGAGGTAATGGATTTGCCAATGCACGTAGTATACGTGATATCATTGCTATGTATACAAATGTGCGTGTTAGTGTGGAAGATACTAACACAAAAGATGTGTCTTGGTTCTATTTCACATTTTTGCAATAGGAGGTGTTGAATATGGACAATATCGAAAAGCACATTGCTGTAATTTTTATAATAATAGCTATAGCTCTATTCGGTACAGTAGGCGTAGCAATACATGCAAAGCAAGCTGAGTACAAAGTTCTTAAAGACGAAGTGGTTACTGTAGTCGATAAAGAATATAAGGCTGCGTATACTACAAGTGGTTTAAGACCCATGATGATTGGAAAAACTATGACTATGCAGCCATATGTCATTCATCATGCTGAAGAGTTTATTATATATGCCAAACTTGATAATGGCAAAGATGTAGAAATAGACTCTTTCAAACTTGCCTATGATACCGTAAAACCAGGCAAGAGGTATAAGTGGATAGATTTAATACGGAAGTGGTAACTTAATGGTGTTTATCGGAACCCCCGGTAAACACTTTTGTTATACGAAAAAAATAGGGGGATAATATGAAAAAGAATTGGAAAACTATACTAGGAAGTGTATTAATAGTATTAGGAGCATTATTTATAGTTACGAATGCTACCGCTATTGAAAAATAAATTATTATCTGTATTTGATGAAGGAGACTTCATAGCCGACGAATACAGGGTTACAGATAGGCAAATCTTAAGCATGGATGGTAAAACTGTCTATGCTATAACAGTAAAGCCATATGTTCCAGGAATTGAAACAGCTGGACAGACTTGGCTTATAGGGAAAGAAGACTTCTTCAAATATGAATTAGGTTCTATTATAGACGGAGAAGACTTCAAAAATATGGAAAAAGAATGATACAATATTCATGTTTAATATAACAAAGGGGAATAAACATGAATAAACTATTTTTTTAACAGGACTTGCTCTTTTTAGCTACAGTAGCACTATTCAGAGTGTCAACTGAGCATGCGTATGCGAAAGTGGAAGTTCCTAAGAAGGAATTCGAGGTAGTTGATATAAAGTATAATATACCAATCTACTTCGATAAAGGTGGAGCATTGGTGCTTCTTCCTAATAACAAGGCTGTTATTCTCAACACACCAGATGAAGTTGATGAGTATGCTAAAATTAAGGAAGCGGCTGTATTTAGTGAAACTTACGGTTCTGAAATAGGAAGTGTTTCTGATTTAACAGCAGATGCGTTTCTTATCAAATATAAAGAACTTGGAGGTAAGTTTCCTGTATATGACTTAGAGGATGGAGACATGTAAATATGGGTATAAACAAGTATGTAAAAATATTGGTGATACTTATGTGTGTTTATCTACTAAAAGACCCTTTTATGTATATGATAACTGGGTCAGTAGAAAATATAATAAGTAATAATGGAGAATTTAGTAAATAAGCGGGAGTAGAAATACTTCCGCTTTTACATTTAAAAAAATGAAATTTTTAAGGAGGAAAAAAAGTATGAAAAAAATTAATGGTAGTTTTAATGATGGTTTTTATCTATGGTAGCGTTTGGAAAAAGGGTAGTTGTATCTTATGGTGAGGATAATTATAGTGGCATGAATGATGCAAATCCTACAGTATTGGTAGTTATGAATACTAATACTAAGAAGTATACTCTATTAAGAAACACTGTATCTCCACACGGTGGTACATTTGACATAGAACCTGGAGATGAAATACATGACAGCGATTTCAAAGTATATATAGTAGGATTCGACTCTAAGCACCCTGAAGGATATAACACTGGGCTTAAATCTATGATATATCTTAAACATAAAGGTAGAACTTATAAAGAAATAGATTATGGTACTTTTAAAGAAAGTATTAAATGAAATAGGGTATAGAGAATATAATTACTAAGGAGGAGTCTATGAAAGCCTATATAATTATTCTAGTGTTTGTGATATTATTTATGTGGTTATGGAAACCTATGATAATCGCAGGAGTTATTTGGTATCTCCTAAGAAAAATTATGTAGGTATTACATAGACCATAAGGAAGTTTTGGGAGGGGAATAACTCTCCCTCTTTTTACAATAATACTTGTGTTATTTAGGAATAGAATAACTATATATGTTAAGCTGTTTCAAATAAACTATTTTTAAAAAGGAGGATAAGAAATGTACAATAGACATAAGACATTTGAAGAATGCTTAGAAATGGATATTGAAAAGTATTTTTTTAGTAGAGATAATTATGACGAAGTTGTATCTAGAGCATATGCATATAATCACAGTATGTACAAGATATTTAAAGTCAATATATATCACTACACTAATTATATAAATAAAAGTCCACTTGCATCTTGGTATTTTTAAATACTTTTGATATAGGGGGTCCGCTTAAACCATATATATCTATGAATAAATATGATATACTACACCATGTGGATAGACTTAGACCTTATTTTTAAGAAGTGGGCGGAAGCTATAATAACAGAGTGGTTTTTTTAACGTACGTTTACAATTATGGTTATAGCCATGACATTAATCATATAGCTGAATTTTTAAATAGAACTAGCTTGCCATTTTATATCACAAAAAGAGTAAATGAAGTTCAAGATACAACTGATATAGAGAGAGCTTTTTGCTGTTATATTTGGAGTTTTATACGATACATTAGCAAGAGATGACATGAACGCATTTATAGATATAATAGTGGAGGTAGACGGATGTCTCAATTACTTAGGAGAACAGAAGGCTTTTGAGTTAGGATTTATAAAATTAGACAGTAGACTTATCACAATATATGAAGATATAATTCATAATACGAATGAGTCATATGATGTTGATAGGTTTTATGCAGTTATAGAAGACTGTTTAAATATACTTATAAATATAAAGAAAAAAATATAAGAATTATGATAAGAGACACTCTTACTGATAAGTATTTGCAAATGTTTACAAAATTATTAACTATTTGCAATAGCGAAACTACTGGAGCATTAATAGAAATGGGAATACCATCAACGTATAATTGGTATATATAATAATAAAAATGAATATACCAAGAATTCTGTATTATGCAGATAGCTTAATTCCAGCTATCATAGATATAGTTCCAGATAGTTCTGATAACGTTTGTGAATTTGTAAGAATGTTTAGTATACTCTATAGAGAATATTTCTATAGTGATGAACCAGAATTAGAAGAATTTAAGATTCCGTTATATTTATATTATCATATTAATAAAATGGATAAGGTAATAAGAACAGCTATATCTAATTGGATTAAGAGTAATTTAAAAACATGTATCTCATCCATTAGATAATAACGATTTCTATTTAATAGATGTCTGTTATGAATTCTTTTCTAACTACGATGCTCACACAAGTAGATATTAATTGGACTAATTTATACTTAGAGTTTCAATCTACAGTGTGCGGAGATTTTGCAAAGTATTATTTTAATGCATCGTTAGATGGATTGTGGTTGTTCGATGGAATGAGAGATAGGATAATAAATGATTTAGCAGAATGTACAGATGCATTAGTAAAAAGAATTCTACTATAATCCGTTATTATTAAGACTTATAATAGGAACTAAATCAAGATTATTCTATACATATAAAAACAAGTTTGGAGGATATTATGAATGTTTTTTTGAAATGGCAATACATAAAGACCACAGTGTAACGGACGCATATAACGATTTATGGGCCATGACAAATGGATTTACGTTGATAAGTGTTGATGAATTAATAAAGCAACAACGCTGGTATTTATATAATAGTAAAAGTCTTACTACTACTAAATTATTAGAATTCTTATGTATTGAGGGAAGACTTCCTATACACGACCCTGAGATATACAGAGCTATTTTTTTAGTAGAGACCAAAAATTTATATAGAAATATGTTTGAAAATGCTATTCTTAATTTAATATGCTTTGATGTATTGAATTATGAAGTGGCTACTATTAATCCTATGGATATGAATTTCTTAGCTGGTATGGCTAAGAATAGGCAAGAACTTGCAGATTATATAGAGAATTCTATAGAAGTTTGGATTAGTAGAAACGAGTGTATTAATAACATGAGTGCAGATGTGTATGTAGTTAGGGATAAAGTAACTGGACAGAAGTTATCGAAACCTATAGATGAAGAAATTAAAACTATAGTAAAAGAGGGATTTCTCACAAATGAATTCGTAGTAAAACCAGATTATTATCCACTGCATCTAATGCAAAATCCTACTTTACAGATGGATTTAATGTACTACTTAAGTGGTATTCATCAACATTATAGTTCGATATTATATAATCATCCGTATTATTACGATGTTGCGGACTTTATAAATTCAATAGTATCAGACGTTGAAGATGGAATATATTTTTGGCATATTAGAATACTTTTTTAGATGATAATGAACGTAAGGTTGTATATGATGAAGAAATAGATGCAATTATTTACGTTTATCTAACATTTAAAATGAAAAAAATCAGTAATCAATCATTTTGATTAAATATAAAAATATGGAGGTAAAGATTATGAACAAAAAAAGGTTAAAGGATGGTTAGAATTGGTATTAGGTGTAGGAATTTCTATGAAAGGAGTATATGACATTATTGATGGTTCTGTTGATGAGAAACTAGAAGAAGCTCCTAGAGAACTGACTTCTAAATCTAAGTATGCTAATATGGAAGAAGTAGAAAATGAAGAAGTAAAGGAGGAAGAATAATATGAAAAGTATACCAGATTATGATTCTGAAATAGGATTATATTTAGACCCGTGGTATATCAACGGGTTTTTTTGATGCAGCATATTACTTCTTAGAAGATGACACAATTAAGTTTAATAAAAGAGCATCCAGAATTTGTCAAAGATATAAAAAAACTACGATAGATAATATTAAAGAAGAATTATTGGGTTATTATAAGGATGCTAAACCAGAAGAATACAGTACAATATTCAAAGCAAAATGAAGTGGCTATAATGACTAAATATTCTACAGCTAAAGGAGTTTGTAAAATGTATCTAGATGAGGTATTGAAATCTAAAGAAGAGGAGAATTAGTATGCATTTTGATTACGAAGAAGGACTATATTTAACACCAGATTACCTTGATGAATTCTTCAAGGCAGTAAGCTATTTTATAGATGATGAGAAAAGTCCTTTTAATAAGAAGTATCCTTTGGAAGTAGCTCATACTAAAGAAACTATAGAAAATATTAAAAAAAGGAACTTTATGGTTATTATAAAGATTGTAAGACTACTAACGATGAACTTGAGGTGTTTAAAGCTAATAAAATTGAAATACTAGCTAAGTATGATTCAGCTAAAGTATTAGCAAAATATTATGTATACGACCTGCTTAAGTTTATTGAAGGAAAGGATGATGATAAATTGTATGAAAGTTACCGTGCTAGCAAGCAAAAACTAGATGTGTAAACTCTAATGTATTTGAATTCAGTATATTTTTTTCAAAAACTTTAATGATAGCTACATGCAAAGAAGAAATATATGATGATGATTTAGATACTATAGACTTTGCTCCAAAAAAATGACACTTGATGTATGGAATCATTATAGACGTGAATTAGGAGATAGAGTCATTCCAAATTTAATAAGTATAATGTCAGACCATATATCATTAAATGATAATTTTACTGGAGTGTTCTATGAAACATTAAAAGAAGATTATGAATAAGGGGGATTAATATGTTAAATGTTATAACTAAAAAAATATATTATAAAACATACGTTTGGAACAGATGATTTACATCTTTCAAGAGATGCTTTTATAGCAAAATTATATGAGTACTATATATCCATATCCTGAGAATATAAAAGCCTGTTGCAATGTATTGGGGACGTATACAGGCTGATAAATATAATAATCACCCTGGATATATAAGAGAGGCTGATATTTGGGATGATAATGATGAAGATTCTAATTGGAGTTCTGATAATGTTACTGTAAATAAACCTAGACCTGGAATCTTACTTGAAGAAGATGTTTATTACTTCATGTGGGACAGAGTAGCTTGGATAGTAACTAAAGATATATATGATAGCTTAGATGATAAACCATGTTTTAGTAGGAGATTTCTCAAAAGAATTATTTGATAAAAAGATGCCTACTAATGCTCGTGTAGTAGAAATAACTGTAGATGAGAATGAAAAATTCTAATATATATGATATTATAAATGATGAAGAACAGTTAAAGAATATGAGTGAGGCTATTATATCTTTAATACATGAAGATTTGAACGTAGGGCAAGCTGGTTTTTATGGAGCCATCGCGTTATGCTATTATGGCTATCATGGACGAAATATTATACAGGTCTTCATTTGTAGATATATATAATGAAGATGATGAAATTGATATCTATGAAGCTATAGGACTTCCTGCTGATGATGACTGCTATGACTTGCCTAATTATATAATATTAGGATTTAAGAATATAGTATGGGAATTACTTTCTAATCATGGATATGTTGATTACGGAACGTCTTTTAGATTATGCCTGGTTAGAAGATAAAGGAATGTATGCTTTAGCAGCACTTAGATGGGAAGCATTGTCTGCAAAAATACAATGATAATATAATGTATGCATTTGATGGAAAAAAATAGAGTATTATAATAAAACTGAAGAGGAGTAATTTAAATGGCTAGATATTTGACATTATACAAAGGTAATAATAGAAATAACATAATTAAAGATGACCCAGATTTGTTTCTATTACACGTGTATTATCATAAAGTGTTAAATAAGCTATACGTTCTTTATAAGCGTTATAGTAATGGAGAAAAGATTCTACACGTTATAGATAATCCATATGTTCCAATATATCTAGCAAAAATCAAATCTTAAAGAATCACAAGAAAGCATCCCGGTTGAATCAGCACATTGTTATATAGTGCCTTATAAAGATAAAGCTAAAGAAGCAGTATCTTTATTATTCGATGCAAAGCTTCAACGCTACAAGGATGAATGGGGGTTATGGGTAGAGAAGGCAATCTACCCAGACATTCCTTATAAAGCAGAGGGATTGCACCCACGTTTATTTTTATACGATATTCCAATAGAGCAATTATGTTATATGGAATACGGATTAAATCATATGGCTAAACACGGAGATTTGATATATGAAGAAGTTCCTATTCCAGATATAAATTATGCTTCATTCGACATAGAAACTAATGTTAATGAGAATGGAGAATGGATTATAAATACTAATACGTTTGTGGATGAGAAATCTAAAACTGCGTATATTGATTTTTTTAAGGTCTGATAAATATGCTAGACAAAATGAAATAATAGAAAATCCAGATAAATTTAAGAATGCTGTTAAAGAAGCTATGCGTGATATGATAGCAAACTGTTCTTTATCTGGGAAATCTAAAGATAGTGTACAGAAGTTATGTACAGAATTTATAGATAATTTGAATATAAATGTAAGATGGTTTGATAGAGAAGAAGACTTGATTACAAATACTACGAAAAACTATGTTTACAGATTTTTCAACCAGATATACTTATGGCGTATAATACTACATATGACGTTGGAATGTTTGATAGACGTATTAATGCATTAAATCTTCCTAAAGGAACATTTAATCAAAGAGGTATTGGAGCTGAAAATGTAGAGCCTCCTCTTCATTTAGAAATACTTGAGAATGGAGAGTTTAAGGGAGATACTATAGTTCCTACTAAGCGTGTGGTATATCTTAATAATATAAGTCATACGGTAATATCTGATTTACAAACTTGTTATTATAGTAATCGTAGTCAATTACAACCAGAAAACTTTAAATTGAATACTCTTGCAGAAAGTGTATTAGGATTTGGTAAATATGATTTCACTCATATCACACCAGATATTACAAAAATTGGCAGAAACAGACTTCTGGTTTCACAGTATATACGCTCTAATAGACAGTATTTTGCTTGTGCTTATAAATCATATTGGAAGTGAATTTACATCTAAACTAAACTTCTGTATGAGTAGTAAAACAAATTTAGAAGCTACAGCACAGTCTAATACAGCCACAACACGTGGAATGCAAGTAGGAGAAATAGTAGCAGGACATCTTCCAGCTGTAAATATAAATGCAATACTTAAGAATTTGTCTAGAGAAGATGTCAAACGTATGGAGGATTTACTCGACGTTGAGTTTATGCCTTTATACGAAAATATTTTACATAAACCGTCCTTTGGAGGAGGTATTGTAGCAGATACAAATTTATATGGATTTAATTTTAATGATAGTACGTATAGTGACCATTATCTCTGGAAAGAGGCTGTATTAACATTATTCAGAAGAATGACATCATTAGCGTATGAAGATTTGAAATCACACTATCCGACTACGATTACAACTAGAAATCAATCCAAAGGAACACTATATGGAAAGATTACAGATATATGGTATATGAATACTACATTGGCAACTATTTATGATAATAAAGATAGTAAGAAGAAATACGCTAACTTTGGTTCTGTAAATATGAGTATTATAAATAGAGATGTAGTCGCATATGGACATATTTGTAATGGACTACCAAACTTAACAGAAATAATAGAAAAAAACATTAGTACTTGACAGCACTCCTAAGTTTACAAAGAAAGAAGAAATAAAATGTAATTGTGAGCTTACAAAAGAACAGCAAGACTTCTGTAAGATACTTAAGACTATTAATACAAATGTTCTTACAGATAGTGAAGAGGGTTATCAAGTGAGTGATACAGGAATGTTTTTGGTGAATGATGGAATTATAAATTATAAAGGGAACTGGAGTTAAATATAAATATTTACTACCAATGATACTTCCTATTATAAATTATAATGAAATGCTTTTATGGAGAAATAGTAAAGAACGAATTATACATAGATAATAATTACATTAATAAATGTAATAATCCATTATGGGAAGTTGATAGTACGTGGAGTGAGTGGCATAAAGTTCCGTATCAAGAATGGTGTAATATGCTAGATAATAGTGGTGTATTCTCATATGAACTTAAATTAGTAGATGATATAAAAGTAAATGCTAATAAAAACTTATTCTACTATCCATGGCCTCATTGGAATAAACAAGGTAGAGATATAGAAGTAGTTCCTATATATAGATTTAAACATGAAGACCATACTACTAAACTTATCTTTATGTATAATATTACAAACAAGACTGACACTATTTCTGTAAATATAGAGCAATATATGCAAGTATTAAAATATTAAGGAGGATTATTATGTCAATAGGATTAGCATCTATTTTTAATTGAAGAAGATTTGGATGATTTTTGTTAATAAGCCAACAAAGGCTATAAGTAAACTTATGACTGAAACTTCAACTGAAGTAAGCATACTAAAGAGATATATTGAATCATTAGAAAAAGAAATGGTAGAGTTAAGACAAGAGAACAAAGATTTAAGAGACCAAATGATTATGCTTATGACTACTGTAAAAAAACGCTAGAACATTGTCTTGATAATATTGGTAATAATAAAGGAGAATAATATGAATATAAGAGAGTTTATAGAAAAAGTTTTTTTCAACAAAGTTTTTCACTTCCAGTTAATCCATTACTTAAAAAGGATATTACACAAATAGCTGATATGATAAAAAGAGAATTTTATTATACCAGATTATCTAAGTGAAGAGTTAGAAAAAAAGAGTGAGATTAGCAGTATTAAATACAGCTCTATATGATAAGTTTGCAAAAAGTTCATATGCAGAATTAACAGACGTTGCAGATATGCTTGATATAGTGTATCTTCCAGGTATTAAATATAAAGATAAAAATAGGAGATGAAAATAAATGATATTCTTGTACTGTTTAGGACTTATATGGTCTGTACTTGGAGTTATATGGGGAGTTATTGCAATATTTAAATGCTGGACAGAACTACATTCAAATATGCAAAGATTAGTAGCTGTACCATTAACACTAGCATTCACATATACTTTGATACGTATGTGTATGTATTTTTTGGGGTAAATTATAAAGGAGGATGTTATGAGAAATAGATTGTATATAGCAAAAGGACTTATAAAGGATATGGCTATCTATGAATCTAAAATGACAGGTGCTAGATTTACTAAACATATATTAGCTCATAAAGTGCCATATATATTAAAGAATGGACTTAGTGCTGAAATAGCATATAGTTTAAGACATATCCCAGGATATATATGGGAGAGAGCTTCTTGTAGTAGAAATACTGCTATAATGTCTACTATAATGTCTACGTTAGTTGATAGGAGAAAGATATGAGAATTCAGAAGTTTATATATGGTAATATTAGCTTTACTACAACTGGAGACTTATATACTGATAAAATGTCAGAGTTGCTAGATAAAGTTATGAAAGCTATACGTACTAACATAACAGAAGCGTTTGTAGATGTGAAAGCTCAAGCTAGAGTTAGTACTAATAAGAATGGAGAAAGTACTGTATATTTCTATGTTCGTTATGAAGATGTTGATAGAAATAGAGAAGTGTATGATATAGTTAAAAATACTCTGGATAAAGAGTGTAAGAAAATATATGATGATGCTGTCGCAGCAGCTGCTAGTGCAGGAAGTTCTTCTGGTAGCTCTGGAGGAAGTGGAGGATTTGGTCCTACTCCAGTAGGAGGCTCAAGTGGGGGTACTTCTCCCGCTCCTCCATCACCTGGTACTGGAGGATTTTCAGGAGTAGTGCCAGTAGGAGGAGGTTCTTCATCTGGTACTACAACGCCTACTGTTCCTACAGGTACTATTACTGGTAATTTAGTAGCAGATTACTCTATCGTAAGATATACAGCTGAAACTATATGGTCTGATATGATTGAAGACCCTATGTGCGAAGTAAGACTTAAAGATAGAGTTACGTATAATGTAAATGAAACTGGTAGCTGTTCTATGTCTGTAAATAATGCTCCTATAGTATGGAGTAAGAATAAAATGGAACTTATCCGTAAAACAGTAGACGTGATGTGTAATCATTTTATGGATAGTCCAGAAGTTCAATCAGATTATGAAACACTTACATTTACTATGAACATATTAGATTGGACTAAAAAGCTTTTTCAGAAAAAGATATGGAACACAAAGATTGGTGTGTTAAGTATTTCATTAATCAATTAAAAGAACTTAATCATGATTATGACGATATATTTAATATGGATATAAAAATAAATGATGACTATAATGCTACAGATGGTACTATTACTGGAGTTATAAAAGTTCCTGGTGCTATATCAGACCAAGGATTACAACGTCGTATAGAAGATATTAGACGTGCTAGACAGGCTATTAAGATAAAAGATAGAACAGAAGATACTAAATATAGACTATTAGATATCAACATAGCATTTAGTAATGGAAAGACTCTTGAGTATAGGACTGATGCAAATGCTCCATCTATGAGTAAATTCTTCTATAAAAAAGATGGACAAGCTGGAACTCCGTCTACTGGTAAACTTAGTGATAAGTTAGCTGGAGGACTAGGAACTGGAAGTAGCGGTTCTGGTAAAGGGTTTGGTAAATTTAAAAAGGCAGCTGATGCTAGAAAGGCGGCTGAAGCTAAAGAGAAACCAAAGAAAAAATGGATGAAAGGCTTAAAGCTTGGTTAGGAGATATATATATGAAAAATGAACCATTATTAGTTGTAATGCTGTGTATTGTAGTGTTAGGAATTATATTAGTACAAGCAATGTGGTTAATAGTTCATTCATTGATGGAAATATTTAAAAATGTTAGATATGGAAAAAGTAGAAATGTATCATGTATTTATAGTTATATTTGGGCTATATGCAGAAATACAGGGATTTAAAATAATAATAAGTTTATTTGCAAGATTTATAAAATAGGGGGTAAAAGGATATGTGTAGTATAGCAGTTCCAGCAACTCTGATACGTAGTATATTCTGGATATCTATATCATTAGTGATAGCATACGTATTTATATTATTCGTCATAACTCTAATACAAGGAATAATTAATAGTACAAAATCTAAAGAATGGAATTGGGTTTTATGCTTTATAGTATTTCTAATGATTACGTGTGGTATAATAATATGTTTACTTGCTAAGATTGCAACAGAATTAGGATGGTTAAAAAAATAGTTTACATTTAGGAGTATTATGGATAAACAGGAATTATTCCAAACAGGAACAGGACTTATAGTGATAGGCGTGTATATATTTATAGCACATACTGTCGTATTACCAAGTTTCTTTAAATTTATTTCAGAATCACTTTATCACACATTAGAGACATGTGTTTTGATATTCGATATTGCCGTTTTAGCTATAGGTATCGGAATGATACTATTTGGCTTTTATGGCGTAAATAAAAGATTTCCCCCTCTTCGTTGAGGGGGTTTCTTTTTTTATCTGCTATAATAGTCTGTTCCTTTATCTAATTCTGATAACTTAAGTCTATTTGCTTGTACTTCTGTATTTATATACCAAGCAAACTCTTTTACGTTATCTTTAGTTATAGGTCTATTAAACCAAAATGTATGTAGATAAGAAGCATGTTTCCAATATGCTGTAAATCCACTTTCTACTACCTGGAATAACTTATCCATAGTAAGAGCAATCATTCCAACTGGACTATACTTAAAACTATTAGGTAATACTTGTGCTCCAGTAAGTCCATCTATTTCATACCAATACATATATTTAGGAGCTTTTTTCTCTAGAAAGCTCTTTCTTTGTTCTCTATATACTGGTTTAGCTTCTGGTACGTTATATTCTACCACTGTTTTACTTCTAAGATTATTAGTATTTGTTTTTATTTCAGCTTCAAAATTATTTGGAGCTTCTACTGGTACTACCACTTCTTCAGGTGCACCTTCTAATATTTCATCAACTTCTTCATCAACTGTGTTTGGTTTTGCTTTTACCCATGATTAATACCTCCTATATATTTATCTCTTGATTTTTCTCTTCTATCTAATTCTTCTCTAGCTATCTTAGCCATTTCCAATATTTCCATTAATTTTTTTGTATTACTTCCATTTATTTTTTTAACCCCCTTTGCCATACACTACCATTAGTATCTCTATTTAGTTCTCTGTATATAAGGTCTAATACAAGTAATATCATAGGGTATACCAATGTAGTCATCTATATTATCCTTATCTACCATAAGCTTATGTAATTCTTTTACATTATTACAAATGTATTCTATATCATTTTCCATGAATTTATCTAAGAACTTTGTGATGACTGGATGCATTAATTGATATGTAACATGACATGATTTAAGCGTAGGGTCTATAAACGATGCCGTATTAAGCATATCTACTAACGTTATTCCAGTATTAAACATAGTAGTAAGAATCAAATGGTCACTTCTTTCTCTTAAATAAAACTTTATAGAATAGCTATATTGTGGAATATAATTATCATTATATTCGTCATTAATCAGATTTCTTAAATTAAGACTATAATCAAATATAACTGCTCCAGGAGTAGTAACTAGCATTTCATCTCCCTTAGGAGGATTTTTCGCTATTAAGCTTAAAGTCTTTATTTAATAACTTTTCATATATACAAGTTTTATAATTTATAAGAGTTCTATCAAACCCATATGTATTAGTTAAGAATAATGTATTCTTATCATAACCAAACTTAAATATTTTTTTATTTTTGTTGCATCAAATCATTTGCGTAGTGGTTGAATACAAACTGAGCATGATTATATATTTCAGCAGTATTATCTTTAGCATACGTTCCTATATCTCCTATAGTAGGACTAAATCCAAGTATATCATATTCTACGCTATAAAAAAAGCCTCTACATATTGACTTTGTAATTCATCTATAACAGCAAGTAAGTTATTATTAAGATTAGCTTGGTTTTTCTGGAAGTATACATTGCATTCCACTTCCAACTTTAGATGCATCAAATATAAATCTATTTACTATTCTTTCTTCTAATCCTTGAATATCAAATATAGTACTTTCGCTATATTCTATTAAAAAAACGCATCTCTATCTATAAGTTTTTATCGGCATTACCTTTGTTACTTTAAAAGGCTTTTGCTAAGTTTTGATGAGATAATAATACGATATGGTCATTTTCTTTAGGAACGATAGTATTAGGAAGAACGATACTTTGCTTCATAGTTAAATTTATACTAAGAGCTCTCTCACTATCTTTTTCCTCTATCGTCTATTTCTGTTTCATCTCCACGACCATACAGAGAGAAACTACTTATCTTATCAAATCTCATAGTCTTCTTATAATCCTGTGTTAAATTTAATACGGCTGTATAAGTAGTTTTCATTTTTCATTTATACTGTAATAATCAACTATAATAGCTCCTTGATTTATCAGTCTTGTAAAAGGACTGTTGAGCATATTCTTATTGACTAATCCAGTAAGTAATTCTTGTGCTTCTTTAGTAGGTCTAGAGCTAGCTGGTGCTAAGTTCTTATCTACTATAGTAGGCTGTAGTCCACTAATCCTCGAAACCTTTGGCAATCATACCAGCTCCTTTCTTTAATGCGTCTCCTCCTCTAAGTTTGTTAGCAACTCTTACTATACTTTCTCCATCTTCTACGATGCTATAAGTAGTCATAAGAAGTCCTTGAACGAAACCTTGGTAGTTATCTGCAAGCACTCCTAATATATTATGATAGCTTCCTAAGAACGCGTGTAGTGCGTCTTCTTCTGACCTAAAATTAGGTATTTCATTCTTTATATCTTTATCAGATACTTCACCAGGAGTAGTAGGTTCTTCCATCTCTACTTTTGCTCCTCCCGCTCCAGCTCCTACGTTCATTGATTTTTCAGCATCTTTTGCAGCAGCTTCTTCTTGTTTAGTCTTTTCAGCAAGACCTCTTCCTTTTTCCATATCATTCTCTCTGGCTTTCTTTACTAAGAACTCCATACCTTTCTTAATTACATTAAGAGTCTTATCTATAGATTTCTTAGCATTAGTTCCTCCAGTACGCATAGTTTTAGTTAATAAAGAACTTCCTTCAGTACCTCTTCCAAGATAATTAAATACTTGAGTACAGTAATCACTGGCTTCTTTCTCTTTACTTTGTCCTCTTATCCAAGCAACAAATTTATCTCTTTCATTTGCTTCAAATGTAATTTCAACTGGGTCAAATCCTTTAAGTAATGTTTCTACTATAGTGGCAGAACTGTTATTACTTTTTAAGAATCTGTTTAGTTTATTCTTATTTCCAAGTCCAAACATATTAGAGCCTCCGTCTGCCAATGCAGAGAAAGGAAGCATAGCTCCATCTTTAACGACACCTATACCGCTTTTTAATAGCCTTTACTAAGTTAAGAGTAAATATATGTTTAGCATTATTACCCATGCTCTTAAATCTATTAAGAGTATTTTTCTAAACGTGAATATCTATTCTTATACATCACTTTAGTAAGTACTAATGCAGCATTATATCTTGCAAGTATAATGTTATTTATTTCAGCAGCTCTTCCAATAATCTTCATTCTTTCTTCAGTATTTTCTACATTATTCAATACTTGTCCAAGTTGTTCTATAGAAACTAAGTTTACTCCATTAGGAATATTTCCACTAGAGTTTAATATGATTCTATCATTAGCTTGATTAGTCACAACTTTACCAGTACGAACATCTAGTCCACACATATCTTTTACATACTCATCCCAAGATTTAATATACTTCAAACATTGAGCCATTCCCTCCCAATCTATATTATATAGCTTGATAGTAACTTTACCCATACGATTTATCTGCTCTGCTCCTCCAAGGTTAACAAGTTCATTCATCTGTTCCCCAAGTAGAATAAATCTTTTATCGTACTTCATAAGTTTAGCCCACATATTCTTTAAGTTCTGTCCCATCTTTTGAAAGTTCTGTAATAGCTTTGGATATAAATCACGCCATTGAGATTGGGCCATTTTGATACCAGACTTAATAGCACCTTTTGCCATCTTAGCTGCTCCTACAGTTCCTCTTACTCCAGCTGCTACTCCCTTAAAAGCCATAGCTACAGCTCCGTCTTCTAGTCCAACGTCAAATGGAGGCTCTATACTTTCAATAGAACTATAGTAGTCTTCTAATGATGAGTTGTTCTTATACGTCTCCATATCCATTCCAGATATATTTATTTTTAGGCATTTCTTCAACCTCCTTTTTATTGTTTATAGTATAACAGGGGGTTGTTTTTTAATCAAAAAAAGATAAGCTATTTTTTTAGCTATATATCATAAGGTATATAATAAAAATAATAAAATAAAATATAAAAATCATCTTATAATTTGCATATGTGTAAGATGACGAAAGGATGTGAGTTAATATGCTAATGACTAAAGAAATGAGAAATATGATGAAAGAATGCTCTAAAACATATTGTAAAAGCAATATGATATACTTGGAAGTATTGAAAAAAATGTCAGATGTATTAATAGAAATAGGGAATGACATCCCTAAAAAAACTTTTTTTCAAGACTAGTTTAGAAATATTAAATACAAAGGTAGAAGTAAAAGCTGCCTTTAATGAAAAAGTTGATGTAAGAAATGAATTAAGTGACATAATTGCTAATACATTCAATGCGATTATGGATGCAGACGTTTGCGATCTTCCTAGAATAGGAAGAATTTTTAGATAAACACTTTGGCGATTTAGTCTAGTCGTTTATAAAATAACAGGACTTTACATCTTGTTATTTTTATTAGACGTAATAAAATGCATTATCCCAATACTAATTAGTATCAGGATAACTATATCTTATTAGAATGTAGTGCAGTAGTAATAGTAGATAAATATCACCATAAAAGGAGGTGATACTATGAGCTTATATTTATTAGATATGGACAAATTGGCCATAGATTTAAGAAAAGAATCTGTCTTGAAACACTTCAACAAAAAAAGACAGAATCAAAATTGGTAATCCGTTATTAGAAAGACTAATACCAGAATTATTAATTAGTATTAAACATAACATCATTGACACCCAAATATCTACTATTACTACTTGTAAAAAAATAATGAATCCCACTTCATTTTTTTACATTAATTGTTGTTATGTAATTGTTATCAGACAACGACCTGTTTAATATAATATAAAAAAAGGAGAGATGATAAATGGCTACACAACAACTATCGCAAATAAAAAGATAAGCTTATGTATATTGATAGATATATGAAAGCTGGACGTTTTACTTTTAGTTTACTTACAGCGGATAATAAAGATTTAGCTACTATGCATGAACTTATACTGGATTATGGTACAGATGATAATGGAACTGCGTATGGGTCTAAGAATGGGTTTCCTACTAATGCAGATGGAACTATAAAGATTCCAAGACCATCTATATTCGTAATAAATGAAAAAGGTGAAAGAGTTAATATAGAAACAGAGTCTGCATTACAAATAAGAAAGTTCTTAGATAACTTCTTTGAAGTGAGTACTAATAGAACCAAGTTTGGAGAACCATCTATGTGGCTTAAACTTATAGCTAATGACGATGGTACTACTACGTATGGAGAAGATAATACTAGAAAGTTTTATGAATATACTGTTGCAAATAAAGACCAGCTACATCCATATATATTACAGACATTTAAAAGATGGTAAAAAGAGATATCCTTATACCATTTATGACTGCTAATCACGTATTCTACGATGTATCTAAGATAATAGCTGGAGAAAAGATACGTACAATAGAAGATACTTTTAAATTACTTCATACTATGATAAATACTATTGGAGATAATATAAAGTTTAATATCAGTACTATAGAAGCAAGAATGAATGATACTATGAATATGCTTAAAGAAAAGTCTGATATACAAGATAGAGCCATAGCTGCTTTACAGCAAAAATATAAATGATATGGGAAGCTATTATTTAGAAGTTTCTAATAAGCTTACTAATATAATAGAGAAAGTAGGGAAGTCTTTTATTAAAAAAACCATACTTTGTTAAAAGAGGAGAGATACTTCGTATAAAGTTTAATCCAGCTAAGAAAGGATTTAAACCAGCTATAGATACATTTGAACGTGCTGCGGATATTTATAGTAGCTGTCTATTCATCACAGGACAAATAGGAACAGCAGAAATATTCGTAGAAATAGGTCCAGGTTCTCATATAGGATTTGACAAGATTGCTTTTTTTATGGATAAAAATACATCACATGAATTCAGTCAACCTAATATGCGTATAGCACAAGTAGGTACAGCTATGCCTGATAATATAATATCATTTGCAGAACAAAGTGCTACTGGAGAATATATAATACAATTCAATTACGATATAGGTATAAACGTATGGACTAAATATATAGATTATATGGAAATAGATACAGATATACCTGAAGAAGAGTCTAAGCGTATAATGACCAATGTACAGGCAAATAGAAGTAGAATGAATGACATTGGGGTATTGCCAGTTTATAATAGTGTAGTATGTAGAACATCTACAACATATTTAACAAAAGGACTTGCACTTGGAGATAACTGTATCTTGGTTGCTGGAGACCATAAATATAATAATTTAACTAATTTTGACTATTCTGAGAATGCTGACTTCAGATGGACTCCGTATACAGCATACACTCCAGTAAGAGAACAGCTTATAATTAACACAGATAATATTCTTTATAATGCTTTTAATAAGACGCTTGAAGTTAGTTGTGGATATTGGAGACCAGGTATAAGCTTTGATATAATGGTATACAGACCAAGTTCACCAGGAACTAGAGTAGTTACTACAGAAAGCCCATCTGGTATATTTAAAACTAAGACTAAAGTAAAATTAGATAGCTCAGAAGTAGCAAGAGGTATAATGAGCATAGAAACAAACTTCGCTTCTTTAGCAGTAGAAGAGGGATGGATTTATGATATAATAGCTACTGCACCAGGATATAAAACATCAAACGTGACAAGAGGTACATTTAGATTTAAGAGATAAGGAGGATTAACTTATGGAATATAGAGTAGCTGTAGTAATACAGCCAAAGAATACTACAGACTTAGCTGGTACTATTGTATTTGGAGAACATATTAAAGATTTAGGTACTGTATTATGTATGGTGACACCCGAACATGATGTTATTCCATTTGCAGATAATGACCAACCAAAGATAGATAGAATGATAAAGAATATTTTAACAGAGGGAGATTTCCCAACATTATCAGATGAGCAATATATGAAGAATAGTACAAACTTGCCTCCATTTGAGTTAAGTGGAGACCCGTCTATAATGATAGTAAAGAAAGGTGGAGAATCATTCGTTCATAATGATATAGAAAAGTATGTGGAAACTCTTAATAAGGTTTCTGAAGATGTAGAACCTTATGTAATGCATACTAAATATGAAAAATGTGGATAGAATAAATATGCCTTATCTTACAGACGAAGTGGTATTCTGGAGATATAAAGAAAATATTTATAATGAGAATAAGTATCATTCTTTAGAAACTCAAATAAGATATCTATTAGATGTAGTTTGTAAAGAATATGCTGATGATACAGACAGATTTATAAATATAGTAAATAAGTTTTATGCTTGTGGTTGTGACCCTAAAATATTAAATTGGCATAAGCTTAATTTATCTCAAATTAATAGAGATGATAAGCTTTATAAGATTATTTGGGGAACTTTCTGATAAAAAGACATAATATAGAAAATATAGAAGATACTCTTAATGGACTTAAGGACGATATTACTGAGGGATGTTATATACAACGTATGCGTCTAGATAGAGGAGGAGATAGATTTGTAAACATTAAAATCTATAGTAACTTCAAGTTTCCTAGAATAAGAGGTATCGTACTTGGATATGACGGAAGTAATGTGTGTGCTGCAAGATTTGACGCTACATCTAAAAAAATGGTATACCGTTATATGTAGCTGTAGATACTTGGGTAGGAAACGGAGATAATCCACCTATTATAATAGCACCATCAGACAGTTCGTATACCATGACAGTAGATACAAGATCTCAATTTTTTTCTTATAACTGATATACCAGAATGTGTATATGAAGTATTAGACCAAATGAGATTTACAATGGAAGAAGCTATGGCTACTCCATTATCTACGCAATTTAATGGAGACTTCATAAAGAATGCTAAAGATACTCTTCTTTATAATATAGGAGAAAATACAGTAGTAGCTCAAAAGCTTTCTATAGTAGGAACATTAGAAGAAGATTTAAGAGAATCATATATGACTTCATATAGAGTATCTCACAGACTTCCTCAACTTATAGATGATATAGATGATGAAGAAATGTTTATAATTGGAGATATGGAAGATATTAATTATGAACAGCTAATAAACTTCAGAGTATATGATAACTCAAATAATGGAAATACTATACTTGATAAGACTATCACTTATAAAGAATACTTAGCTATGGCTGGAGGATTTCCATTTAGATATCCTACTGTATATGATGATGGAATAGATTATACTGTAGAAACTACGTTTGTTAAAAAGAGACGGACATCAAATACCAAATACGATTACATATACAGTACATACTAGAGTTCCTAGAAGTGGTAACGCAGGAGTAGTAACACCTGATTTAGAAACTAATAGAGAGCAAGTTCACTTAGTAAAAGCAGATGGTAATATGTTTGAGTATGGAACTGTAGTAAAAAGCTATAGTGTTGAATGGAAATGGTTCTAAAGTATATGATGGTACTGTTAAAGTTACTTCAAATGATATTGATAATGGATATGTAAATCTTCCTTGTATCAATAGTCTTTCTGGAACTATTACTATTAATTTAAGAATAAAAAGAGCCAAATAAGTTCCAATCTAATAATCAAACTATAAATATAGATATGAGTAAAATACTTCCAGCTGCTAATTATGATATTACTGCTATGGAATTATGGAAAGATGGTAATATGTATATCAATAAGAATACTATCCTTAGACAGCTTATACAAACTGCTAATATAACTGGAGGAGCTTGGTATACAGATATAGATAGATATTACAGCGAATATCCAATATCATTTGGTCTTAAATATAATTGTGGTGCTCCTAAAGTAGAAATAACTACTAGAATAATCGGAGTTCCAAATATGGCTGATTTATCTTGGACTAAGACTATAGAAAGAAGTTTAAATGAAATTAATGTCAATGGTATTATAAGCAATCGTATTACTATACTTGATAATGAGTTTAATACTCTTCCTTATAATTATCATTATGACAGATATCTAAGATTTAACCACTACGACACAGATGGTATTAACTCATTTACACATAATAACCCAGATGTTATAATTCCATATGGAGGTAGTTATGAGTTTACTATAAAATCATTTGATGCCTTTTGGTAGTGTTAGAAAGACAGTTACGTATAATGTACCGTCTATATTTGATGAGAAATTAACTCATACTTCTATAATAGAAGATGATATATGGAATGATTTCTTTGAAACTGTAGCTACTGAAGATAATATGATATCTAACTTAAAGCTTAATGTTGGAACTAAATATGCTCATATGGAATGTATACTTATGATGGAACTTGAGGATAATGTTCCTAATGAAAATACTAAGCTATATTCGTTCTATGTAAATGAGCATGGTATGGTTACATCTAATCCTACTACGAATTACGACCCATTAAATAGACAGCTTGATAAATACATATTGTATGATGCAAGTGACTTAGAGAATATACTAAGTAGACAAAACTTCACTTTATGGATACGTCCTAAAAATGATACTAATCCTTTATTTGCAGATTGGTATAGAGGAAGAGTTAATAATACATTCCAAAGATTAGATAAAGTGATTACTAGAGCTGTTCCTAAAGAAATAGGAATAAATAAACTTGTATCTAGAGTTTATATGCCACCGTATATAAACTATATAGATGATGAATTGTTAGAAATAACATTTACTACAAATGTTCCTAATAATAAGAAAAAAATGATTTTGAAATAACTGTAGATGTTATTAATGTAGAAGATAATGAAACACTTACTACAAGTACAGCTACAGTAGCAGAATGGGAACTACTTAATAATAGAATAGCGTACGATAAGCTTTAAGTTCCCTAGAACTGTTAATAATTATAAAGTAGTGGCTACTATGAAGAATAAAACAGACGCTACTTGGACTAGTGCTAATGTTAAGAAAGAAGATACTGTCACTGTAGAACGTACTGAACAACCTTGGTTTAGTAATGCTCATTTAGACGTAATACCATTAGTAAACCTAGATATAAGACAAAATCCAGGAGCATCATTTCCACTAGGTACTACATTCTGGGTACGTATTGAAAATGATGATGGAGATATGTTATTTGAATATAATGGAAAAAAATAGATGCTGGGGATATATACGATGGCTATCATAGAATATATGTTCCAAATAAAACCAGAAGGTGTATTTACTCTTTCAGTTATAGCTAGAGAACCAAACAAGTATCAAAGTCTTATATTCAGAAGTTCTGCTGAGTTTATAGATAATATTCGTTATGCGAAAGTATTATATGATGATAGTAAAGATTTATCATTAGTCAAATATGAACTTAATCAAGGACTTTCAGAAGACTCTATAGCGTATATAGAAAAGCTTATAAGAAGAAATCATCCTACTAGAAAGGTATCTAAAGTTACTACTATAACTAAAGGTGAAAAATCCTGTTTCTACAGATTACACATCTTTAAGTGATTTGAAGACTGTTTCTTTACCAGCTGATATTACTATCAAAAATAGAATTAGCTGAGAAAGTAGCTGGGGATTATCCTTATATAGATATATTCTTCGATGGAGCTACTGCGTCTAATATTCCGTTAGATGAACACGGTAAAGTTTTTAAATGAAGCTCTTGTTAATTGGAGAAATGATTATAAGTGGCAATGGGATTTAGATATATTTAATAGAGGATTTGATGTAGAAGAAAAAGATGCTGATGGACATGTATTAACTAATACTCATTTTTAATACGTTAAATGAGCTTAGGACAGCTACATTCAGTAATACTAACTACAAGTCAATTAAATTAACTGGTGTTCAAAAATAGACCAGCTACTAAAGATTTATACTTTTAAATCTAAAGATAAAACTATGGTAGACTTTGATATACAAGTTAAAAAGAAGTCCAGAATATAATGAAACTACTGGTCAATATAAGTATAAGATTACAAATACTAGAGAACGTAATGAGAATGACTTAAGAAATATGGCTAATGCTATAGCACGTTTAGTAAGAATATCTAATCCAGATTATGTTCTTAATTCGATTGAATCTCCTAATGGTGATGTTATATGGACTTATGGCTCTGGAGTTTCTAGTAATTTTGATAGATGGAAAGATGGAGAGTTTGATAATGGTAATTTGATGATATCTGTAAGACAGGATAACGTTATTACACTTAATATGGTTTTTAAGTTTCCACAATATCCAGAATTGAATTTTACTTCTACGAAAGTATTACATAGTACTAGAATAGGAGACGTTGTTAAATATGGTAAAATACGTGGGCTTACCGATAGGTATATGAGTATGTTTGACCAAAAATGAACGTGGACTTAGAGATGATACTCACTATATCGTGAAATTACAAAATAATAATGGAGATTGGGATATAATACGTGACTATAATGCAATATACGGAGCTGGCGAATTAGATTTCTTATATATATCAAGATATGACAATGACCCATATGGTAATGAGGATTATATATACGGCGGAGCTTATATATGGAATGAGTTTACTGTAGATAGAGAAGTTTATAACTTTGAAGTTACTACTAAGTTTATAAATCTTCGTCTAATTGAAAAATAAATTTAGAAATCATACTATATTTCAGTTTAATATAGATGGAGCAACTATAGACAAGGATTCTACTGCGTTTTTCTGATAAAAG